>Ga0209577_10000070_pt1 | contig 91308 bp, 70 predicted proteins | sample GraSoiAngelo_109_FD_185874 | JGI IMG/M metagenome (GOLD analysis project Ga0209577, IMG submission 185874) | Grasslands soil microbial communities from the Angelo Coastal Reserve, California, USA - 14_0903_12_20cm (SPAdes) (version 2) | ecosystem: Environmental > Terrestrial > Soil > Grasslands... | reverse complement strand
CGTCGGACTGACGGAACGGTCTCCTTGAGCCTGCACGTCGCCGAGATTCGTAATCGAGATGCTCGCGGCGTCCGTGGTCTTCCAATTCAAGTCCGTCGACTGTCCGCAAGCCAGGTTCTTGTTCTGTGCCGAAAGCTGCGCCGTCGCGGGGGCAATCGGAATGGTCGCGCTCGCAACACCAGCATGGAAGCGCGGCTGCGGTCCCAGGTTCAAGCCTTGTTTCCAATCTTTGGTGGTGATGGCTCCCTTGCGGTCCAAATGTACAATCACTTTCTGCCCGGCCTTGGCGGTTACCGGCCCGGACCAGATGGGGTTGCCTTCGCGAGTCACGGTCACCTGGTACGTTCCGGGTTTCACCAGCAACCGCTGATGCCAGATCCAGTCCCAGTCGAATTCGTCTAGGTGTCCGACGAAATAATCGGGCGTGGTGCCGTTCAACAGCACGGCGGCTCGCGGGTCTCCCTTGAACTCGATGTCCGCGAACGGTCCGGCAACTTTGTCTCCGTTCGGCTGCAGGGTAACGCTTAAATCCGTTTTCTTTCCGCTTTCGATCTGGACGTCTTGAACCTTATCGATATATCCGTAGTTGTATACGCCGATTTTGTACGACCCGGCAGGCAACTCGATGGTCTGGCTGCCGTCGCGGACGGCCTTACCGTCCACAAACACGTAAGCCTGTTTGGGGCTGACGTGGATTTGCAATTTGCCGTTGTTCGTGGAGGACTGCGCGAAAACAGGCGCCGCCTCGAACAGCAGGGCGGCGGACGAGAACATTGCCGCTGCAAGGACCAGCCTCATTCGCATTTTTGATTTCTCCTTCCCTGAGATCACCTGGAGAGCCTTCCGCACGATGGCGAGCTGGTGGCAGGGTCGGAGAGCAGGGGCTCGGCGGCCCGGCTGCACCCTTGGTGGCCACTCGCGGCAGGCCGGCCAGGTGCGCATGCACGCCTAATATATCGTGATGCGATATAATTTCCAACGGTTGCGTATTCCGATATAAATGAACATGGGTAGCGGGCCTGGCTCGCCGGGAGAGCTTTTGGCTGGGGCCTGTCACCCCCCGGGACGCTTTTTCGCGGTCATGGTGCTCGCGGCCTCTTTCACTTCTTCTCTAGGTCGGCGTAGGCTTCGGCGCCCAGAAAATGCAGCGAAACGTAGGGCTCGTTTCCGACCACCCAACTGTCGTGCCCCGGCGCAGTGTAGAACACGTCCCCTGCTTTCATTTCGATCACCCGACCGTCATCCATCGCCGCGGTCGCGCAGCCCGAGAGCACCATGCCAACATGCTCCACGGCACAGCTGTTAGCGCCGGTCGCCCGCCCCACATGCACCGACCATTTCCATCCCGGCTCGTAGGTCGCGCGGCCAATGGTCATGCCGCCTAGCTTGACGACTTCGAATCTTCCCTTTTCAAAAGTCCGCACTTCGTCGGGCTTTTCAAAACGTTTCACAAGGACTTCGAGCATGGGCGTCTCCTTCTCAAGCTCAAGGCAACGGAATTTGGCAGAACGCACCTATTAGAAAAGATCTGCCTTCGCAAAGTGACATCCAAATTGGGCTCCGGCCGCGCTAATGCCATTCCCCAGCCTGACAATTTGGCGCTCCTTCTAACCGCAGGCCTCGTGGACGCCATCGCTGACCCCCTTCACCGTGCTTCCAAGTAGAATCAAGCCATGGCCTTCAACCTGATTGCCCAGCCGTGGTGGGTCAACGCGCTCGTTTTGGTTCCGCCGGTAGCGTACTTTTCCTGGAAACGTGGCGGAGGCGTTTCTCTCGCTTCACGGCAACTGCTGACCAGCGGCGTGTTTGCGGCGGCGTTCGGCTTCGTCGAAGCCACCGTGGTGGTCTACCTCCGTGCGGCCACGGGATTGCTCCCCGGCTACCAAGGGACACTTTCCGACGTCATACGCAGGTCCGGCGAGTTTTACCAGCAGTCGCAAGCAATCACACAATTTCCGCAAAGCTTGCTGACGCTCGAGGTATTCCGCGAAGCCGCCACAATTCTGATGCTGCTCAGCGTGGCGCTTCTCACAGGAGCGCAGAGCAGATCCCGGTTTGCGGCATTCCTTTGGACTTTCGCCATTTGGGACATTACGTATTACGCGGCGCTTTGGGCCACGGTGCGCTGGCCCATGTCGCTCCGAGACGCGGATGTTCTATTTCTAATTCCGCGGCCGTGGATTTCGCCGGTATGGTTTCCGCTGTTAGTGAGTATTCTCGCAGTACTTGCGGTGCTCTTCGCGCGCACAGGTCCAAAAAAAAGCGGGTAACCGAGAGAAGGGTGAACCGCGGAAGGGTTTGCGGCAACAGAAATTTCTCCTGCCCCTCATGTGTCGATCGAGCGCCCTTCGCATCAAACAGGTGCCATGTCCCCCAAATCACATCCCTGGGGAGCGCCACCTTGGTCCCCGGATTTCCGGCCGGCCCCTGGTTCTGTTCCGGATCAGGTCGATTTTGCGATTGTAGGCGCGGGCTTCACGGGACTATCCGCTGCAGCGCGGCTATGCAGGTTAGCGCCAAAAAAATCTGTTTTGGTGCTCGAAGCGAGCTCGCTTGGCGAAGGCGCGAGCGGGCGCACCGGCGGGCTGGCGCTGGCGGACACTGCCGCCGGACCGCTGCCGGGGCTTGGCGACGTGCTCGCAAGTTACCAGGAAATCTTGCATGAGCTCGCCATCGTTGGCGACTTGGAACTTCCGGGTGTTTTCGAGGTGGGACGTTCGAATCCCGCAAAGGATTCACCAATCTGCTGGAACGATGCCGGCAATTTGAAGGTGGTCCGCAGCGTGCCCGGAGGCGCCGTCGATCCCGGCAAGGTGGTCGCGGGATTGGCGCGGGCGGCAGAAAAAGCTGGCGCCTCCATCGTCGAGCACGCCGAGGTTCAGACCGTTGAACCTTCCAGCCCTCCGCGCTTGCGCGTTTGCCACAGGGTTCGCGGGCGAATCCAACGGAAGGAAGTCCGCGGCGGCCAGGTTCTTCTCGCGACCAACGCCTTCTCCCTCGAACTGTCCGGTCTCAATGATGCTGCCCAGCCGAAACTCACTCTTGCACTGGCCACCGCGCCGCTCACGGCCACGCAGCTCAAAGCCATCGGCCTGGCCTCACGAAGACCCTTCTACACCGTAGACCTTCCTTACTTGTGGGGGCGCCTGCTCCCATCGAACGGCATGGTTTTCGGCGCGGGTCTTGTCCCGATGCCAACCTCAATCGCTTCCCTTTTCGAAAGGCCCGCCCGCAAGGGCGCTCAGCGATTCGCTCGGCCCAATTTGTATCGCTTCGATGTTCGCAAGGGCCAAGCCGCGGAGAGTTTTCGCTGGCTTGAAAATCGCGTGCACCATTTGCATCCCGCGCTGAAGTCCGTGCGCATCACACACCGCTGGGCCGGACCGATTCTCTTCACCGAAGGAATGCGACCCATTTTTCGACTCCATCCACGCAGCAAAAATGTAATGGTCCTTGCCGGCTACAACGGTCACGGCGTCGCACTTTCCGTGTACCTCGGCCAATGGGCGGCCGAAGCTCTGCTTGGCCGCCGGTCACTGCCTCCCTGGGGCTAGTTTCACTTTCTTGACCTGGTATTTCGCCCCTATAGTGCTACAATGCGCGGCACTCGATTGGGGGCCAGCATGAACAAGATAATGCGGATAGCGATGATTCTTGCCGTGGCCGCGACGGCCCTCCTCGTGAGCCGAACGATGTCGGCGCAGCAACAGGATTTTTCCAAAGTCGAGATTAAGGTCACCAAAGTTTCCGGAAACATCTACATGCTGGAAGGCGCGGGCGGAAATATCGCCGCCTCGGTGGGCGAAGACGGCATCGTGCTGATTGACGACCAGTTCGCGCCGCTGGCCGAGAAAATTCAGGCGGCGCTCAAAAACATCGGGGTCACGGACAAGCCCGTGCGTTTTGTGATCAACACCCACTATCACGGTGACCATACTGGCGGCAACGAGCCTTTTAACAACTCGGGCTCCACCATCATTGCGCACGACAATGTGCGCAAGCGCCTGGAGTCTGGGGGCACGGCGGGCAACGGCGGCTCAGTCAAGGTCGAGAACAAGCCGGCTCCGAAGGCCGCGCTGCCGATCATCACCTTCGACCACGACGTGACCGTGCACTTAAACGGCGAGGACATTCGCGCGCTGCATTTTCCTTCGGGCCACACCGACAGCGACTCCATCATTTTCTTCCCGAAGAATAATGTCGTACACCTGGGCGACGATTTCGTGCGCTACGGCTTTCCGTTTATTGACGTGGCTAGCGGCGGCAGCGTGCAGGGCATCATCGACGCCATGGAAAAAACCACTCGACAGCTTCCTGGCGACGTGAAAGTGATCCCCGGACACGGCGCGCTTTCCAATATGGACGACGTGCGAGCGTACACGAAAATGCTCAAAGAAACTTCCGCGGTGATTCAGAAAGCCCTCGATGACCACAAAACGCTCGACCAGATGAAGCAGGCCAAGATTCTCGCGCCCTGGGAGACATTTTCCGGCAGCTTCATCAACTCCGACGCCTTCATCGAGACGCTCTACAATTCCCTGACAGGCCACAAGGGCGAATTCCTCAAGCACAACTGATTCCGAAATTCGAAAATCGAAATTAGAGTCCGATTTTCCATTTTTGAATTTCTGTTTTCTATTCCGGATTAGGGCTTGGCGTTCGGTGAGAAGAATCCAATGGGCAGGTCGCGCGAAGTGCGCAAGCCCGCCGGCGCGTCAAGAATCACCGGAATAGAGTTCACCACCACAGAAGCCGTAGCGATGTCGCCGTGCGAACCACCCGGAATCGTGAGGCTGATGTTCGGGTGGCCGGTAAGGATGATCGTGTCGGCGGGATCTTTTGCGCCCACGTACATTTGCAGTTCGAGATAGACGAGCTCGTTGCCGTCTTTCGAGAGCCCGCGTCCGATTTGATGAACTCCCGCAGCTTGTCCCTTCTCGACCGTCAGGTATTCCGTCTTCACATGTTCTGTCGCCACTTTTGGCTCAATGGTTTCGGTGATGGTTTCGACCGGCAGATTCAGGGAGTCCGCGACCATGGCGACGGACTCCGGCAAGCCCACGTGCTTGATCACGCCGGCTTTCACCTGCTCGTGAAACTGCTCGACGGTCATGCCCGCGCCGATTTTCTTCTGCAGCGGCAGCCGGCGCTTGGAAGCGTCCACGATGCGCAGCGCCTTGGCGTGCTCGATGCGCTGGGCTACCGCAGCCAGCGTCACCACCAGCTTGTCCATGACAAAACCGGGATTCACGCCGGTACCCACCAGCGCCACGCCCCATTCCTTGGCGGCGGCATCCAGCTTCGCAGCAAGATCCGGATAGGTGCGAAACGGATACGACAATTCTTCGCAAGTCGAAACCACGCAGGATTGCGCTTCGAGACAAGCCATCAGCTGATCGATCACCTTTGGCAGAGAGGAAGACGTGGAGTGGATCACTACGTCCGGGTTTAGGTCCAGAGCTTCTTTCGCATCGGCGAAGACCTTGACGCCCCAGGGGGCGTCCGCCCCGCCCGCCACTTCGCCGAGGTCGCGTCCGGCCTTGGCAGGATCCAGATCGATCGCGGCGATGATCTCAATGGCTTGCTTTTCGCGCATTAATTTCGCGATGGATGCGCCGATGGGGCCGACACCATATTGGACGGCGCGAATCTTCTTTTTCACGAATGTCTCCGTATTGTTGCGGCGCGACCGTCTACCGCCTGTTTTGGCTGCTAACGAAACCCCTACAATAGTGGATTTTGCGTGCGCATTCAACGAAGAAGAGCGCGGGTGCGGGTCGGCTTCTCGAGCGACTGGCGCTCCACTCGCGGTTTTGTTGGTTCGCAAGAGCTAATCCCTGGGATAGCATTTCCATTGGCGATCCGCGCGGCCACCGGCCACCCCACGTCGACGACGATCAGGGTGATGTCGTCCTGCCGAGGTGTACACGGCGGTTGCCAGTTGCGAATCTCCGTAAGCAGTTGCTCGGCCAGCTGCGAAGGCGCGCGCCTGATTGTTGCGGACAACTTGTTCGAGCATGCCGCCGCCAAAGAGCTCGCCTTTGACTCTGGAGCGAATAAAGAAGGGGCCGCTGTCCGAGCAGAAGCGGAGTAGATGGGGTGCTGTGCTTCCGAAACTTCGGTGAAGCTTCAAAAACCGTCAACCCCCCGCCAAGAACGTTGCTGCCGGCTCAGTTGCGCCGCATAATGGCACCAATGATTCGAACGGTACGGAGGACACAATCATGCCCGCAAAGAAACTGAGCGAAGCGGAAGTCCAAGCGCTGCTGCCGAAAACGAAGGGCTGGAGCGTGGTGAACGGCAAGCTGCACCGCGAGATCACCTGCAAGGACTTCGTGACCACTTTTGGCAATATGACGCGCGTGGCGCTGGTGGCCGAGAAAATGGATCACCATCCGGAGTGGTTTAATGTGTGGAATAAGGTCGTCATCGACCTGACCACGCACAGCGTAAGCGGCATCAGCGATTACGACTTCAAGCTGGCGGAGAAAATCAACGACATTTTCGGCGCATGACGCGCTCTAGCACGAAGCAGCCACCCGGGAACGCGACCCAGTAGCGGCTCATCGAACTCCGCGTCCTTTAGGACGCCAAATGCGGGAGATCCTGGATCAGCTCAAGAGCCAAAGGGCAATCAAGTGAGGCCATTCGGTCTGCTTGAGGCGCCTTGCTTGTTCCGTGGAAGCGTCGTTCAGACAGCAAACTTTGTCCTGTACATGTACAGGAGGGATGCGGTCGGCTCCGCGGTTCCTGAAGCGTTTCAACTTTTGAACTGCTCCTTTCCCCGGGTCAAAAACCAATGCAAAACTGAACGATTTTTGCGGTTGACAGGCGCGGTTGGCGGTGCTACAACGCGCTGCAAGAGAAGCTCTTTGGCGGCGAGTCTCCTAACGAATTGCTAAGAGCAACCCGCGAGTGAGGCCGCAGACCTGCCTGGCAGGGCAGGCCTGCTGAGCCACCCGAGGGCTCCAACATGCAACACCCCACCCACCCCGGGAGGTGAAAACGCGGTTGTTTTCACCTCCTTTTTATTTTGAGCGATTCTTCAACGCTTTTTTTGGGGTGCGGCGGCTTGGCGCCGCTTTGCCTTTCTTTTAGCTCTTTTAGCCGCAACCTCGCCTCTTTCCCGCCGGGTAGACGCGTTTGGCTTCGGCTTCCCCTCAGTTAAGATGACCTTGCGACATTTCCGAGCATGCGTACTCGTCCGACGGAAGGAGTCCTGTGGCCCCACCGCTTCTCTCGCTCAAGAACGTGACCGTCATGCGCGGCGATTGCGCCGCTCTGCGGGATGTGAACCTGGAAATTGCCGCCGGGGAGCATGTGTGCATTTTGGGCCCGAACGGCTGCGGCAAGTCCACGCTCATCAAGACCATTACGCGGGAGTGCTATCCTCTGGCAGCCGACCGCTGCTCGATCTCGATTCTGGGGCGCGAGCGCTGGAACATTTTTGAGCTGCGCTCGCTGCTGGGAATCGTCTCACCGGATTTGCTCGCCTCCTGCACCACGGAAGCGACCGGGCGGGACGTGGTGCTCTCCGGGTTTTTCAGCAGCACGCGTATTTTTCCCCACCATCATCCTGAACCGGAGCTCTTGGCGCGCGCCGAGGCCGCGCTGGAGCGGCTAGGCATCGCGCATCTTGTCAATCGGCCGGTGGCGCACATGTCTTCCGGCGAAGCCAAGCGCACGCTGATTGCGCGGGCGCTGGTTCACGGGCCGAAAACTCTTTTGTTCGATGAACCGAGCAATGCGCTGGACATCGCCGCGCAATTACAGCTTCGGGAAACGTTGCGCGAGCTGGCGCAATCGGGTCTTGGGATTTTGCTCGTAACGCACCACGTGTCCGAAATCATTCCCGAGATCGAGCGCGTGGTCTTGTTGCGCGAAGGCCGGATTCTCGCCGACGGCCCCAAGGCCACCTTCCTCACGGAAGAAACCCTGTCCAACCTCTTCCAGGCCAAGGTGCGCTTGGGCCAGCACGACGGGTATTTTCACCTTTATTGAGCGGGAAGACGGGCCGGATCGCCGTTTTGCGTAGAATCACCAACTGCCGCCAAGACCGGGCCTTGCCATTTCGTCTAGACCGCGTTTGACGAAGGTGGAGGATTCAGGGCTTGGCGGAGGCCTCGAGGGCGGCGCTGAGGCGCTCCAGGCCGACGCGCAGGCTCTCGGTATCGCCACCGATGCCCATGCGGAAATGGCGCGGCAGTTCGAAGAAGCTGCCGGGAACAACGGTGGTTTCATATTTCTCGCGGAGCAATTGAAAAAAGGCTTCGGGATCGCGGTGTGTGAGGCCGAGTCGGGGAAAAACCACGGTGCCGGCGGGGGGACGAAAGCATTCGAGGTCGCGGCGCGAATCGAGGAACGAATCGAGCAAAGCGCGATTTGTGGCGAGAAGCAAGCGGGCACGTTCGCGAAATTGCGCGAGATGGTCGAGGGCCATTACGGATAGACGTTCGGCAGGATGCGCGGCGGTGGCGGCAAACAAATCATTGAGGAGCCACATGCGGCGGGCGAGGTCGGGAGCGGCGAGGATCCAACCGCAGCGCAGGCCGCTCAAGCCGTAAACTTTGGTGAGGCTGCTCGTAACGATGAAAGGATTTTCGTTGGCGCTCGCGATGGCATTGCCAATGGGAAAGCAAAACGGCGGGTGCTTGTCAAAAAGCATTTCGAGATAGACCTCGTCGACCAAGACATGGACACGAGCGCGATGGGCCAGTTTGCCGATGGCTTGAAGCACTTCCTCGGAGAGAAGCGCGCCGCTAGGATTGTGCAGATTGGTGAGCACGATAAGCCGCGTGGCGGGAGTGATGGCGCGCTGAAGTTCGTCGAGGCCGACGGCAAAGCGCGCCTCGAAGCGGCGCGGAAGGCGCTTCACACGCGCGCCGAGATAGTTCACTACATCGAGCAGCGGGCCGTAGGCGGGCTGCTCGAAGAGCACTTCGTCGCCGGGCTCGAGAACGGCGGCCATGGCAAGGTGATTGGCCATGGAAGTGCCCGCGGCAGCGACGACGCATTCTTCGGGTACGCCTGCGTGCCGAGCGAGACGTTGCTGCAGCGGCCGATAGCCGTAGCCGCCGGGAGCGGTGATTTCAAGTTCGTCGAGGTTGATGGGAAATTCGGTGCGCGGAACGCCAATGAGGCCGCTGGTGGCCAGATTGTATTTTGCGTGCGAATGCGTCTTGGCCCATTCCATGTAGAGCGAGCGTTTAGTGCGAGCGGAGCTGCTCATGCGGTGGTGGCCTCCCGGTTTTTGGCGCGCCAGAAAAAGTATACGGGCAAACCGGCAAGAGCGATGGCCAGACCAATGGAGGAGCGACGAGGATCGCGGACAAACGTGCTGATGACCACGAGCCACTCGGCAGCAATGAAGAGCAGCGTGGTCCAAGGATGGCCGGGGACGCGGTAGTCGATGGCTGAGGGGAGAGACGGCGCGTCGCGGCGACGCAGCATCAGAAGACAAACGCCGGTGAGGCCGAAGAAGACCGAATCCATGGCGACCACGTAATTGACGACTTGCGCGTAAGTGCCGGTGAGAGCAATCACGATGGCCCAGACGCCTTGCAGCGCGATCGCGACGACCGGAACGCGGGTTAGAGGATGGACCCAGGCAACGCCGCGAAAAAAAACGCGGTCTTCGGCCATGGCGAAGTAGACCCGCGGGGCCGTCAACATGGATTGGGCGAGAAAGCCGAAAGCGGAAAAGGCGATGCCTGCGGCGATGAGTCGACCGCCGCTAGGGCCAAGCGCGGCGCGCATCACCGCAGAAGCCGGAGTAGTTGTTGCCGCGAGCCCGGCGGGGCCGAGCGCACGCACGTAAACAAAATTCACCGATGTGTAGACGGCGATGACGCCGAGAACGCCGAGCACGAGGCCCCGCGGAAGTGTCTTGCGCGGGTCGCGGACCTCGCCGCCGAGGAAGCTGGAGGTTTGCCAGCCGCCGTAAGCAAACAGGACGGGAGTCATGGCAGAAAGGAAAGCGAGCGCGAGGTTCAGCGACGGCGGCTGATCAAGAATCGGGCGAAACGAAACTTGTGATGGGCCGCCATGAAGAAAACTGAAAAATTCGAGCACACCGATAGCCGCAATCGCGGTGAGCGTCATGGCAGACTGCACGCGGCTGCCGGCGCGGACCCCGAAGCAGTTGATAGCGGTGAGGAAGGCCAACGCGGCGGCGGCGATGAGCGAATCGCTGAGGGAGGAATGCGTGAGCTCCAGGAAGTAGCGCGCGAAGGTGACCGCCACAGCGGCCATGCCGCCTGTTTGAATCACCAGAAGCAGGACCCAGCCATAAAGAAATGCGACGCCCGGATGAAGCGCTTCGCGGAGGTAAGCGTACTGGCCGCCGACGACGGGCAAGCGCGCGGCGAGTTCGGCGTAAATGAAGCCACCGAGAAGAGCAACCACACCGCCGGCGATCCAAACAGACAGGATGAGGAACGAAGTGTGGACGCGCTCGGCGACAAGATAGGGATTGATGAAGATGCCCGCGCCGATGATGCCGCCCATCACGGCCATGGTAGTGCCGAACAGGCCGAGATGGCGCGCGAGACCGCTCGTTGGCGAAGACGAGCCGCTGGGAATTGCTGGCCAAGGTTCCGTCACGAGGCGGTGCTCAGCTCACTTGCGCCAGTTCGTAAAGATATTCAACGTGAGAGAGCGCGGCGCCGTCCATGCCCTGCACTTTAGGATTGCTGGACTCGATGACGTAATACTCATCGGGCGCGTGCGCGCCGTTGCCATGGCCGAGCCCAAAATGGCCAGCGGGCAGGCGCAGCGGCTCGCCCGTGAAAACGTAACCCGGCCAGGAACCGGCCAAGCGCGGAAGAATCACGGGGTCGATGCCATTCTTCTTGTACACGGCAGTCGCGGCGCGAATCACCGCCGAATCGGCGGGCGTGGAAGTGGGATCGTAGCCGCCGGTCATGTTCACCTCGATATCGTCGAAGCCCTTCTTCGCGAAATGGGCCTTGAGCAGCGCGAGAGATTCAGCCGCGGTCATGTCCGGAACCAGGCGCAGATCAAGCTTCGCTACCGCTTTGCCCGGAAGAATGGTTTTGCCCCCGGGACCGGTGTAACCGCCAACGAGGCCTTCGATGTTGACCGTGGGACGAGAAACGAGCAGCTCGAGCGACTGCTCCCAGCTCACATCGTGGACCCAATGCTGCACGCCGAGAAGTTTTTTTGTGTCCGCTTCATTCATGCGGCGCGCGGCCTCGGCGACCATTTTCTTCTCGGCATCGGAAGGCGCCCTGACTTTTGCCGTGTAGCCTTCGATGGCGGGATCGTTGCCGTCGGAAGAGACGAGCGAAGCAAGCGCTTCCACGAGATGCCACGCAGGACTGTCGAGGCGCGCCTTGTTGCTCGAGTGCACGTCCTTGCGCGGGCCGCGGCCCCAGCGTTCGCCGCTGGAGGTCAGTTCGCACTCGATGACGCCCTTGGCGCCGAGGAACATCGAAACTTCGCCGTCGAGTCCTTGCGAGGCGAAAGGCATGAACACGCCGCTGCATTTTTTTAGCGCGGCGGCTACTTCCGGGCTGTGAACAACTTGCGGAAAATGGGGCGAGCCGATTTCTTCTTCGCCTTCGGCGACAAAAACGAGATTGATGGGCATTTTTTTGCCTGCGCCGCGAATGGCGTGGAACGCCGCGAGCAATGTGGCTTCCGGCCCCTTCTGATTGACCGCGCCACGCCCCATGATGATTTTTCCGAGGCCGGGTTTGTCGAGCAGCGCGGCTGCGAACGGGGGAGAAGACCATTCCGCGGGATCGGCCTGCTTCACGTCGTACATGAAATAGAGACCGAGGGTTCTGGGCGCGCCCGCATCCAGCGTGGCAAAGACGCCGGGCTGGCCGTCGGTGGGCATTTTCTTGACGCCGCTGAAGCCCGCTTCGCGGAGCATCTCGATCATCAGCTCGCAACCTTCGTTCATACCGCGATTTTCCGCGGCGATGGAAGGCTGGCGAATCCAGGTTTGTAGCCGCTTCACGGATTCGTCGTGGCGCTTCTCGATTTCCGCGCGAATGGCGGAGAAATCGTCAGGATGCGCCTGCGCCCAGCGGGGCAAGGCGGAGAGCGCAGCGGCGGCCGCGACACCTTCAAGAAAAGAGCGGCGACCGGTGGATGGAAAATTTTCCCCGCGTCCCCGCGGGCCTTTGCTGTTTTGGATTTCCGGTGAATCGGCCATGGCTACCTCCGATCTATGAGGAACAGAATTTTGGGATTGCCAGGCAACGCTTTGGGCACGCGAGAGACTATACCTTTCCTGTGCTCGTCGGCAACGGCTGATGAGGGATTTGAAGCACGGTCAAGAAAATGACGGTAGCTAATTCACGTTTACCATAACTGAACCTCGGCGCCCCGCGAGCGAAGACTGCGGTCAAAAGTGACAAGCTTCAAACCAGCCACAGAAGAAAACGCCAGCAGATACCCATCTACCCACACCTTTGGGGAGGAACTGCGAATCCACCGGAGCCCCAGCGGCAGGCCGGCTTCGGTCCTTCGGGCGCTTATTTGGCTTGCCCGGTCACCTGATTCACGAAGATTCGCCCGCCTCTCATCACAAAAACGACGTGGCGCACGACGGTGATGTCCTTGAGGGGATCGCCATCGAGCGCGATGATGTCCGCGTCAAGGCCGGGAGCGATCGAACCGGTGCGATTCTGGAGCCCGAGGGCCTCGGCGGCCAGCGAGTTGGCGGAAACCATAGCGTCCATGGGTTCCTGACCGCAGGTCTGCACGCGATAGATAAATTCCTCGGCGTTGCGGCCGTGAGCGCCGGCAACCGCGTCGGTGCCGAAAATAACCTTGAGCCCTCGGGTGGTAATGGCTTGGCGGAAGAGTTGTTGAAACTCGGGCAGGACTTTTCGCATGGTCTCAAACGCTGTTTCCGTGTAATTGCCGAAGCCGAGATAGCGCGCTTTGTTATCGAGATAATTCTGAATCACCAGGCCGGCCTGCGGATCGAAATAGGTGCCGTGCTCGGCAAGAAAGCCGAGGTCGCCCTCGGTGGCGTACAGGCCGTGCTCGATTTCCGTGCAGCCGGCCTGCGAAGCCATGCGCACCGACGGACCGTAAGCATGCACGACCGTGCGCAGGCCAGCTTTCTTGGCCTCGCCGCAAATGGCGTCGAGCTGCTCTTGCGAAAGCGTGGGCTTGCCGCCTTCGCGGATGCTGCCGGAAGCAAAAACCTTGATGACGTCCGCGCCATCTTTGGCGTGTTGCTGAACGATGGCACGAAGTTCATCGGGCGTGCCGGTGGCGTCACCGCGGCCGAAGATCGGCTCGAGCGAAGTGAGGATTCGGGGGCCGGGCAAGCCCTGCCGGTCGATGGCGTCCTTCAGGTCCTTGTCAAGCGGAGAGCCAAGACTCTGCACGGTAGTAAAGCCAGCGGCGAGCATCTTCCAACTGTTCGCGGCGCCGGCGAGAGCGGTCTGCTGCTTTGGCTCGTTCTCTCCCGTGGGTCCGGGGGGTACGCCGGCAAGACGGCCATTGGCATCGAAATGCCACGTTGGATGAACATGCACGTCGATCCAGCCCGGCAAGACCGTCAGCCGCGTGAGATCGTAGGTAAGGGCACTCTTCGGAACGTTTCCGCCGACGCGGGCAATCTTTCCGCCCGCGACGACGATGATCGTGTTGTGGAGGACTTTCCCCTTGCCATCGAGAAGGGTCGAGGCTTTCAGAACGATAGGCGGTTCCTGCGCGGCGGCGAATCGAACCGCAAGGAACAGAGCAAGGACACTCCAAAAAGTCACGAATCTCGAGCGGGACGTCATGGGCATGGCAACTCCCCGGTTGGTGGATAAAGTACGCCGTGATCACTCGCCGCACGTGGGCCGCGGCCACCGAGCAGGCGAATGAAATTTTCGCGCGCCGCATCATAGCGCCGGGCGGGAATACCTGCAATGGCGGTCGCTAGAGTGGCTAGAGTGATCGAGGGCCAGCCGCTCCTTTACGCCGCTTTTTTCAAAACTCAGCTGCAAAAAACTACTCCTTTGCAGTAGGATTCTGCGGGCTTAGACTTGCGCGTGGCTCGATGAGCGGTAGTTTGGCAGCAGGGGTGAGCGCTCAAGATTAGCGCTGAATTCAGGAGAAAGCAGAAATGCTTCCAAAAGTAAGAAAGACGGCTCTGCAGTGGGTGTGTTTGATCGTGATGTGCAGTCTGATTCCTGCTATTGCTTCTGCGCAGTACCATGCGAAAGACACCGAGTGGCCTTCTTACGCCGCAGACACCGCCGGCACACGCTATCGGCCGCTGGACCAAATCAACGCGTCCAACTTCAACGACCTCGAGATTGCCTGGCGCATCAAGACCGATAATTTCGGCGACCGACCGGAATATAAGCTCGAAGGAACGCCGTTGATGGTGAACGGCGTTCTTTATGCGACCGCAGGCTCGCGGCGCGCGCTCATCGCGCTGGATCCGGAGACCGGGGAACTTTTGTGGATTCACGGCGAGCACGAGGGCAAGCGCGGCGGAGCGGCTCCGCGGCAGCTTTCCGGCCGCGGCCTAGCCTACTGGTCTGACGGCAGGGACGAGCGCATTTTTTATGTGACGCCCGGTTTCCGGCTGATTTGCCTGGACGCCAAGACCGGCCAGCGCGTTCCTTCTTTCGGGGAAGATGGGATTGTGGACCTGAAGCTCAACGATGATCAAACCATTTCGGCGTGGAACAACGGCGAATGGGTGCCCGACCTCGAGACCGGGGAAATCGGCATTCAGTCGGCGCCGGTCGTCGCGAAAGACACGGTCATCGTTGGCGCAGCGTTTCGCGAAGGCATGACACCGCGAAGCATGCGCAACAACAAGGGCTACGTGCGCGGCTTCGACGTGCGCACCGGCAAGCGGCTCTGGATTTTCCACACCATTCCGAAGAAAGGCGAGTTCGGCTACGACACATGGCTCAACAACTCAGCGGAATTCACGGGCAACACCGGCGTATGGACGCAGATCAGCGTGGATGAACAACTTGGGCTCGCGTATTTGCCGGTGGAATCGCCGACTAGCGATTTCTACGGCGGTCATCGCCCAGGAAATAATTTATTCGGCGAAACGCTCGTTTGTGTGGACCTGAAAACCGGCGAGCGCAAGTGGCACTTTCAGTTGGTGCACCATCCACTCTGGGACATGGATATTTCCTCCGGGCCGATCCTTGCGGACATCACGGTAGACGGCAAAGCGGTCAAAGCCGTAGCACAGCCGTCCAAGCAGGGCTTTCTTTACGTTTTCGATCGCCTCACCGGCAAACCGATTTGGCCCATGCCCGAAAAGGCGGTCGAAGTCGGCAACGTTCCCGGCGAATGGTATTCCCCGACGCAGCCCATGCCTTCGAAGCCGCCCGCGTACAGCCGCAACGGCGTCTCCATCGACGACCTGATTGATTTCACTCCGGCGCTGCGCGAACAAGCGAAAGCAATCGCCTCGAAATATCATCTGGGGCCGGTTTTCACGCCGCCGACGGTGAGCAAACTCGAAGGCCCGCTCGGGACGCTCACGATGGGCACAGCTTCCGGCGGAACGAACTGGCCCGGAGGATCCTACGATCCCGAAACGCATATTGCTTATCTGTATGCGTGCAACTCGTGCATCGAACCGATCGGCCTGGTGCCCGCGCCCAAGGATGTCTCGGACATGAACTACGTTGCCGGTGTCGCGGGAAGAGAGGTTCAAATCATGCGCGGGCCCGGCGAAAATGCTGGCGCCGATTCGCCGAAGCCGCCGAAGAAACGGGCTGCCAGCCAGTATGTGCGCTTGGATGTGGACGGCTTGCCCTTGGTCAAGCCGCCTTACGGAACCATCACGGCCATCAATCTTGATAAAGGCGAAATCGTCTGGCAAATCGCGCACGGCGAAACGCCGGACGTGGTGCGCAATTCGGACCTTTTGAAGGGCATGAACATTCCGCGGACCGGCCAGGAAACGTACAACGTCGGGACGCTGGTCACAAAGACGCTGGTCATCGCGGGCGAAGCGCAGGTGACCACGACGGCCGATCATCCGCGCGGCGCGATGCTACGCGCTTACGACAAGGCCACGGGGAAAGAAGTGGGTGCGGTGTATATGCCCGCCCCACAAAGCGGCTCGCCGATGACCTACATGATCCACGGCAAGCAATACATCGTTGTGGCTACGAGCGGCGGGCCGTCCTCCGGCGAATATATTGCCTACACGCTGCCGTCGGCGGGCGAATGAGAAAACTGTTGGTCCTGTCGAGCTTCGCGCTTATGGCATCTTCGTTTTGCTTGTTGCGCGCTCAAGAGGCCTCAGAGACACGCTCGGTTTGGGACGGCGTTTATACCGAGGAGCAAGCCAAGCGCGGTGAAGAGGTCTACCGCAAGGAGTGCGCTGCCTGCCACGGTGACATGCTCACGGGTGGGGAGTCCGCGCCTCCCTTGACGGGCGGCGCGTTCCAGGCGAACTGGAATGGTTTGACGCTTGGCGATCTTTTCGACCGCATTCGCAAAACCATGCCGCTCAGCAAGCCGGGCCGCTTGACGCGCCAGCAGGACGCTGAGGTTCTCGCTTTCATGCTCAGCATCAACAAATTTCCTGCTGGCAAGACGGAGCTTTACCGCCAGTCGGAGATGCTCAAAGAAATCCGCTTCGAAACCAAAAAGCCGGCGAAGAACTGATGTATTTGCAAATTGAAGGCTGCCTGGCGAAATCACGGAAGCTCGCCAGAGGCGACTCCTTTCTTCCTCGCCTGGTCATAAAGCGCATCGAGCTTCGATTGGAGGCCCATCTTCTTTCTCTCAAGGGCGCGGATCCGCACCTCAACAGGTTCCCTTTCATACCTTCTGTCCATCTCTACCCCGCTCGCGTTGGTGGTAGGCTCACCGGCTTTGAAATTCCTCAGATCCGTAATCTGTTTATCCAAGTCCACGATTTGCTTTAGCAAGTTTTCGATTTGGCTCCGAACGGAAGCCACATAACGCGGGCTCACCGGCTTGGGAGAAAGGGCTTTCGGCTTGTCCGCCGTATTGTCTTTCGCGTTCCCCACCACAGAGATTTTTCCGCTTGATTTGGAAAGGTCTTCATTCGTCAGCACCTTCTTGCCTTTTTTCGTGTCCGTGGAAGACGCGGAATCCTGCCGCTTTGAAGCAGCCGGAGCCGGGTTCGGGTCCGTAGTTTGCGCGATGGCGGGGATGGCCGCTAGAACGAGCGCAAGAACAGGAATAGAGAGTGAGCGGAGCACGGGTTCCTCCAGTTCTTCCGAGTGCGGGGCCTATCTTGTGGCTATCAGTTTAAGGGGAAAGGTCTCAGGGATCCGCGGCGGTCGAGCCCGCTTTGTTCAAGTCGGCACGGGCTAATTCTTTTCGAATAACCTCGAGGGCTTGGCTGGGCGGGCCGATGTAGTGGTAGTTCGAATAAAATGACCGTTCGTGGATGGAAAATCCCGAAAAAAATTTGCGGCCATCATAATCGTATTGCGAAAAGGTCGGCAGCCAGAGCCCCGGCTGAACTTCGTACCGTTCTTGCATGAAGTGGCTGCCTTTATAAATCTTCCCTAGGAACAAACCAAAAGAAATGTCCTCGGTGACCTCGCATTCTATGCGGGCGAGTTCCGCGGCATCTTCATCGATCCAGACGTATCCGTGCACCTTAGGGAGAATGGAGGTGAAGCGCGAGGTGGGTTTGAACGCCGGATTGGGCGTCAGCTCATATTTTGTCAGCATACGATCGCCGCGCGGCTCGCGGCCGACAAAAGTGAAAAGAAACGCGTTGTGCGCGGAATCCATAAGCTCGTTGCGGTCCTTGCGGCGCTTCGCATATTTTTCCAAGGCTTCGCGCTGCGAGCGGCTGTTGTTCACGATTAGTGTCAGCGCGTGTTCCAGACCTTCCAGACGCTCGCGGTAGGCTGCCGGGTCAGGGGGAATGCCATCGCCATTCACGGGAATTTTGTCCATCCCTGTGCCGGAAGGAATGACGCGGCTAATCTTTACCGAGGAGGGCACTCGATCGTTAGGGTTTTTCCGGGTTTCCACCCGCTCGATGCGTTCGTAGACCTCAAGCGCCTGTTCGTCCCTTTTTTGATTGGCGATGACGCGGTCGAGCAGCCCGGAGGGGTTGGCCGCTACGGCCGGGTCGGACACGGGCACGGCCGACTGGGCCGCCGAGCCAACAGGTACAGCGAGAAGAAGCGCCGCAATGGGTGTGAATCTAGGGAGATACATTGTTTGAAAGCCCGGAAGCTCCGCCCCACCCAGCTATAGAAGGTTGGATTCGCCGAGCCTACTCTATTGTTGTACACCTTTGCGGGCCGAAACATGGAGGTTGGGCACCAATAGGGCACTCCCTCCCTAGTAGCCGCCGGAGCCATATATCGTAACTCACAGAAAAGAAATGGTATTGCCCGGTGCCCTAGGAGTCTTTGCGCGCGAATTCCGACTTGTTGGTTAGACTACAGCGAACCTGTTTGGTGCCCCGGGCACGGTACAATAGATGTGCGTTTAAATGACCTTCCCTCCCTGCCGTGCGGCTTTCCTAAAATACCCAGGACGCCCGGCATAGCAAAGGGGCTGTTTACCCGTCTAAAAGAAGGAAGTCTCGGGTGTCTCTGGAACGAATGGCTTAGGTGAAACGTAGTACAGAGTGAGGTCGGAGGCCGGTTTTGGGCGTTACGCCGATTGACAGGTTTATGGGAATTCCGCGAGTGATTCCGTCCCCGGCGGATGCTGCCAGCAAGCAGGGCAGAGTCCGCCGGGCCGCCGTCACTGTTGGGGAGACCTTGCGTCTCGCCGTTGACTCCCTCCGCGCTCACAAGCTGCGCAGCTTCCTAACGCTTTTCGGCGTCATTATGGCGGTCACCACGCTCGTCGTGGTCATGAGTGCGATCGCGGGCCTGAACCTGTACGTGGCCAACCGCGTTGCCAACTTAGGTGCCAACACTTTCATTGTCGATCGCTTCGGCATCATCACCAGCATGGACGAATTCCAGAAAGCGCAGAAGCGCCCTCTGATTACCTTCGACGACTACATGCGCTTGCGTGAGTCCATGCAAACGGCCAACGCCGTGGCCGCCATCGATGACCGCAACGTGCAGACGCGCAGCGGCGACATCAAGATGGAAAACACCGACGTGATGGGGGCCAGCGCGAATTTCGCACAAGTGCGCAACATCGACGTTGCGCAAGGAAGATTCATTACTCAGGCCGACGACGAGCACCGCTCGGAAGTCGTCTTTATCGGCGCCGACCTGGCGAAAAAGTTCTTTCCCAACGTGGATCCGATCGGTAAAACCATTCGCGCAGAAACCCACACTTATCAGGTCATTGGCGTCGCCGAGCCCTTTGGCAGCGCTTTCGGGCAATCGCAAGACAATTACATGATCATTCCCCTGAACACCTATAGGAAGGAGTGGCACCGCCAGAGCGACTGGCTGACCATTTTCGTGCAGTCTCCGAGCGCGGAGATGATGCAAGCCTGCGAAGATGAAGCGCGCATGCTCATGCGCGCGTGGCGCAAAGTCCCTTACGACGCCAAGGACAATTTCGCGATTCTGGGCTCGGATTCCATCATGGCCTTGTGGCACGAGTTGACCGGCAATCTGGCTTTTGTGGCCATGGCGCTGGTTAGCGTATTCCTGGTGGTCGGCGGCATTGTGATCATGAATATCATGCTGGCGAGCGTGACCGAGCGCACGCGCGAAATCGGGCTCCGGCGCTCGCTCGGCGCGCGCAAAAAGCACATCGTTTTGCAATTTATGACCGAGTCTGCGGTGCTCGCGGCGGCCGGCGGATTGATTGGAATCTTGTCGGCCTACCTCGTGGTTTACGCAATTCGGGCGTTGTCCTCCTTTCCCATGAGTACGCCCATTAACTCCGTGATTTTGTCCCTTGGGGTGTCGACCTCCGTAGGGCTTTTCTTCGGGATTTACCCGGCGACGCGCGCCGCGAAGCTCGACCCCATCGAAGCGCTGCGGGCCGAGGGATAAGGCGGCGGATATGGCGCAAGCACACGGTGAAAATCTGAAACAAGCCATGGACACGCTTCGCGCGCACAAAATGCGCAGCGCGCTAACCGTATTCGGGGTGGTCCTGGGAGTGAGCGTGATTATGCTTGTCGCCGGGATACTCTCGGGCTTCGACCAGAAGATTGAAGAGCAAATCAAGCAGTTCGGCGCGGATACGGCGTTTGTCTCGAAATGGGACCAGGGGCGGCACAACGGCCCGCCGCCGCTCGAGGAACGGCAACGCAAGCCCCTCACCATTGAAGACGAAAAAGCACTCCAAGACAGTTGTCCCGCGGTCAAAAACGTTACTGCCTTCATCATGGCCCGCTGGGACCAGGCCCATTCGGTTCGCACAAAAGCCGGTGAAGTGACGGCCATTGATTTTCGCGGAGTGCAGCCCAATTTCGGCCAGGTCTACGCCAATGCTACCACCGTTGAGGGCCGATTCATCAGCGAAGGCGATGACCTGCACCGGGAAAAGGTCGTGATGCTGGGAGAAAACGTGGCGCCCGTGCTGTTTCCCGAAGGCCATCCTATCGGAAAAGATGTCATGATCGACGGTTCCCCCTTTATGGTCGTCGGTGTTGTGGAGAAGCCCAAAGGCGGGTTTGGCATGGGAGACGAAGACCGCCGTGTGCTCATTCCCTTCAGTACCTTCCGCAAGGTCTATCCGTACGCCGACGAACTCAACATGCGCATTCAGGCAAAGCCGGGAATGGTAGATCAGATGGTGGATCAAGTGCGCGAAGTGCTGGAACGGCGCCGCAACGTCCCGTATGGGGGCAAGGACAATTTCTCCATCGAAACTGCCGAGCAACAGGTCCAGGAATTTCACTCCATCATGCAGATGACCTACGTTGTTACGATCGTCATCGCCTCAATTGGGTTGCTCATCGGCGGGGTGGGCGTGATGAACATCATGCTCGTCAGCGTGACCGAGCGCACCCGCGAAATCGGCGTGCGCAAGGCTATCGGCGCAAAACGGAGCGACATCACCTGGCAGTTTCTCCTCGAGGCCATGACGTTAACCGGCGCCGGCGGCCTCATTGCGCTCGTCATTGTGAATCTCGTGATTCTTCTGATCCGATGGGGTTTGAACTGGCCGAGCAAAGTGCCGGCATGGGCCGCGGTCACCGGCGTTGCCGTGAGCGTCTCGATCGGCTTGGTATTCGGCGTGTGGCCGGCCATCAAGGCCGCGAAACTGGATCCTGTCGAAGCGCTCCGCTACGAGTAAATCATAACCCTTTCAGGGCCACAACTAGCGCGCACCTTCTCCTTTCAATCAGAAATTAGGCTCTCTTCAGTGTCTGCCTGCGGCGAAGCCTCACTTATTCCCAGTAGGTGTTTGGGAGACGTGGAGAACGTCAGGGGATTGCTTGGAGGTCGAACTTGGTGAGCTCGTTGGGCGACGATTCAGGGTGGCCAGGGCAATTTTCTGCGAATGAATCATTCGCGGCGAGGTCTGCTGTTTCTCCGTTTGCTTTGGCTGCTCGTCCGGAATCTCCGCCTCTGGCTGTGGTTCCATGCTTGAAGGTTGCCTGGTATACCGGAGCGCTTCATAGGGAGCGCCCGGATGATAGTAGAAACGCGTCGGCGCGGGAGGATTTCGAAACCGGGTACGCAGCACTTGCGGAAACTGAAAAGCAGCCGCCAGGAGGAACGCGCCCGCAGCAACCAGCCAAATCTCCCTTTGTTTCGAAGGCTGCATCCACCAAGAGCGCTTCCCTGTTCGCAAAGCCGGGGGGCGCGGCCGCGAGCGCGTGTAAGGATAAAGGAAGGTGACCAATTGCTCGAAAGAGTCGAATCGCTCCAGCGGATTTTTTGCCAGGCAGCGCGCGATTACGCGATCGAGTTCGCGAGGCACCGCAGGATTCCGTTTCGACGGCGGCACCGGCTCCGCGTAGAGAATTTCCGAGCATACCGCCCCGACGGAATTTCCTTCGAACGGACGAGCGCCCGTCAGCAGTTGATAGAACACGATCCCGAATGAGAATTGGTCCGAACGCTGGTCCTGCCGCGCGCCAAGAATCTGCTCGGGCGCCAGGTGCGGGCGTGCCCTTCACCCGCTCGGTGACGGAAGCCTGCGTTGCCAGGCGCGCAATGCCGAAGTCACCCAGCTTCGCCTTTTCTTCCGGCGTCACAAAAATGTTCCCCGGTTTGATGTCGCCGTGGATGATTCCCGTGCGGTGCGCCAGCGCCATGGCGCGGGCCAGGTCAGCGGCCCAGGCGCAAGCTCGCTGCAAAGTGAGCGTGTTCGACTCGAGGTACTCTTCCAAAGTTCTCCCGGCGATGTATTCCATTACCAGGAACGGCCTGCCTTCTTCGTTGATGCCTACGTCGTAGAGTTGCACGATGGCCGGATGCGAGAGCTGGCCCACCAGTTGCGCTTCGCGGAGAAATTGCTCTTCCAGATCGTCGCCGAAATTATGGATGAGAGTTTTCAGGGCCACGGCCCGGCCGATGACATTGTCCCGCGCCCGTTCCACCGAGCTCGTGGTTCCCGACCCGATGCACTCCAGCGCTTTGTAACGGCCTTTTTGCAGGGTAAGCATTTAAGCTGAGCGCAAAAGCCGGCCAGCGCGGTCGCGTAAGCTGTTCCCGTTACCGTTGCTGCTGGCCTGCGCCGCGGGACCCGGAAGCGGCGTGTGCCGCGCGAGAGGGAAAAGTTCCTGCGCTAGAGCTTCCCCGTCTGCGTAACGGCCCGCCGGATCTTTTGCCAAGCAGCGCGCCACAATGTCATCGAACGCCGCCGGCAGCGAACGATTCGCGTGCGACGGCGGAAGCGGCGTCGAAGAAAGCACGCGGGTGCAAACACCTTGCAGCGAATCCGCGTCAAACGGCCGCTGTCCGGTCACCATTTCATAAAGAACGATGCCCAGAGAAAACATGTCGGAACGCGCATCCTGCGGTTTGCCCACAATTTGCTCCGGGCACCAATAAGCAGGCGTTCCTGCGAGAGCCGTCGTTTTCGTATCATGACTGGCGAGCCTCGCCATGCCAAAGTCCATTAGCTTCACGCGTCCGTCCTCGGTGATCAGCATGTTTGCGGGCTTCACGTCGCCGTGAATCACGCCCTTGCGGTGCGCCACTGCCAGCGCGCTGGCCACTTGCCCGGCCCATGCGCAAGCCTTCTGAAATGGCACGCTGCGCTTGTCCAGAATGCGATCGAGCGGCTGGCCCTCGAGATATTCCATCACCAAGTAGGGCGTATGGCCGGCCTCGTCGATCCCCATATCGTGCAACGTGATGATTGCCGGATGCGAAAGCTGCCCCACCACGCGCGCTTCTTGAATGAACCGTTGCCGCGCTTCTCCGTGCGCCAATTCCTTGGGGAAAAGCTTGATGGCCACCAAACGGCCGATGAGCGGATCGTGCGCCCGTGCCACTCGCCCGTGGGCTCCCGAACCGATGATTTCTAGAATTTCGTATCGTCCAACCTGCATACCGTCTCTCCCCTCCGAAGAGGTTTTGCCATCAAGGGACTCAAGAGTAAGGAAGTCGGACGAGGGGCGAAATGAAGCGAGGGTAATGTTTTTCCGGGGTACGTCAGTACTAGGAAAAAACGCCAGTACAGGTCCTAACCTTTTCATAATAAATGGGGTTCCAAGAGCTAGTCGAGGAAGTACAGGCGTTGCTCGAGAGTTTAAGACTGCCGCGGTTCACTCTAAGGCGGGGCAGCCTCAACCAGCCCTCGGCGCCCCGTCACGGAACGCATGTGCGCTGGAAATCCGCGGATGAACTTCTTCATCGAGGGGTGCCAGAAGCCGTTGAAGCCGAAGAAGCGCATCTCCCCCAAGGCTTGTTCAGCCGACCATTTGTCCACCGCCATCCGGTAAGCGGCGACAAACACTCCGGTGCGGTCGTGCCCAAAGTGGCAATGCACAAAAACCTTTTGTTTCGGATTATCGCGAAGCAATTCCAGAAACTCGGCCACCTGCTCTTCGCTCGGCGGCGCCCATCCGCTCACCGGAGAATGTGTACAACCTGGATTCCGAGAGCGGCAGCGGCGCGGAGCTCCCTCGCGAATTTGTCGTGGTCTTCGCTTCGCAGGTCAAACCATGGTTGTGATGCCCAACTTTTTCAGCTCTTTAAGTCCTGCTTGTTCGGGCTGCGCCCCGCGGTAAAGCACATCGTCAATTTTTCCTGCGTTGTGAATTCCTGTGAGGTGCAGTTTTTCGCCGTAAGCGGGCAGCATGGCCGCAGGAGCGGCCGGTTGCGCGGCAGTTTTTTCTTGCGCAAGTTAGTTGCGAAGCAAGCAGTCCCGAGAAAAGCAGAAAGAAAAAAGTTCGCTTCATCAGGGGTTGGATGCCAGTAAGTGTAGCGCGAGGAGAAACTGTGCAAAAAGTGTGGATGCCCCAGAAGTTAGCCGGAAAATGGACCACTACAAATAGACGTGGTGCCAAAAGATTCGCCACATTTTGCGTTTTTCTCTTGACAGACTTGGCGCATCGGTTGATACTGCCTTTCCAGATTCGGGGGATGTGGAAGCACCAAAGGGACCGAGTCGAGTCGCACGGAAGGTTCCTGGGCCCACGGAAGGCCACCCGGTTCTTAGCGAAAAAATCCAGCGCGAAGGGATGTCTGCGAGCCCCGTCTGCTGCGGACTTGTCTGCTGTTAGGCCGAGTGCCGTTTGCCGGCCAGCGGCAGAGCATGGTCTTTCGCGCAAACCGTCTTGCGACTGCTCGGCAGTCGTCTTTTTTCGCTCGCGCCTTCCAGGAAGCCCCGCATCGCCTTGGGTTTGCTTCAGACCCAGCCCTTGAAGCGAAGCATGGCCCCCGACAGGGGAGTAAAATACTAAGGGTCCCCCCGTACGCTGGCGGGATCCCATGGCGCGGGAGGGACATATGGCAACCATGAAACAGGCTCTGAGCGGAAATTCGCCGGCGACGGATGCGGCTCGAGAGAAAACTTCGGCACGCGCGGGGAAAGGTCTGGCTTTTTCGCGCTACTTTACCGACGGCAAGAAATCTCCTTTCGCCGCCGTCGAGTGGGAAAAGCGCGTCGCCCTGATCGGCAACGAAAAGGGCGCGACCATCTTCCGCCAGGAAGATGTCGAAGTCCCCAAAACCTGGTCGCAAACCGCCACCAACATCGTCGCCAGCAAGTACTTCCACGGCAAAATGGGCGCTCCCGACCGCGAATCGTCGGTCCGGCAGCTCATCAGCCGCGTGGCCAATACCATTGTCCGCTGGGGCGAAGCGGGCGGCTATTTCGCCGATGCCGCCTCCTGCGATGCTTTCCGCGATGAACTGACTCACCTGCTGGTCGAGCAGAAGATGGCCTTCAACTCCCCGGTGTGGTTCAACGTTGGCGTCCAGCCCAAGCCGCAGTGCTCCGCGTGCTTCATCAACTCCGTGAAGGACGATATGGGCTCGATCATGGATTTGGCGAAGACCGAGGGCATGTTGTTCAAGTGGGGCTCGGGCACGGGTACGAATTTCTCTACTCTCCGCGGAAGCAAAGAAACGCTCTCCGGCGGCGGGATCGCTTCTGGCCCCGTCAGTTTCATGAAAGGTTTCGACGCTTTCGCCGGTGTCATCAAGAGCGGCGGCAAAACGCGCCGCGCCGCGAAGATGGTCATCCTCAACATCGACCATCCGGACATCGTCGAATTCATCGAATGCAAAATGAAGGAAGAGCGCAAAGCCCATGTGCTGATCGAGCAGGGCTACGATAGCTCGATTGACGGCGATGCCTACGGCTCCATTTTCTTCCAGAACGCCAACCACTCCGTGCGCGTTACCGACGATTTCATGCGCGCAGTCATCGACGACAAGGATTGGTGGACGAAGAACGTGCACGATGGTCAGCCCGTGGAAAAGCTGCGCGCGCGCGACCTGATGATGAAGATTGCGGGCTCCACCTGGCACTGCGGCGACCCGGGCATGCAGTACGACACCACCGTGAACCGCTGGCACACCTGCAAGAACACGGCGCGCATCAACGCCAGCAATCCCTGCTCGGAATACATGTTCTTGGACGACACGGCATGCAACCTCGCGTCGTTGAATCTCCTGAAATTCGTCACACCTGGCGGCCAGTTCGATGTCCCGGCCTTCCAGCATGCCGTGGACGTGACGATCACCGCGCAGGAAATCCTGGTTGACAACGCCAGCTACCCCACGCCGAAGATCGCGGAGAACTCCCACAATTTCCGCCCGCTCGGGCTCGGTTACGCCAACCTCGGCGCGCTGCTCATGTCCATGGCGTTGCCCTACGATTCCGTCGAAGGCCGCGATATGGCCGGCGCCATCACGGCGTTGATGTGCGGCGAAGCTTACGCGCAGTCGGCGCGAATTGCCGAGCGCATGGGCCCATTCCCCGGATTCGAAGTCAACCGCGAGCCGATGCTCGAGGTCATCCGCATGCATCGCGAAGCCATGCGCGGCATCCCGCCCGAACATGTCCGGCAGGAATTGTTCTTGGCGGCCCAGGAAGCTTGGGAAACGGGGTTGCATCACGGCGAAAAGTTTGGCTTCAAGAATTCTCAGGTCACCGTGCTTGCCCCTACTGGCACCATTGGCTTCATGATGGATTGCGACACCACGGGCATCGAGCCCGATTTGGCGTTGGTGAAGTACAAGAAACTCGTCGGCGGTGGGCTCATCAAGATCGTCAACAACATCGTGCCGCAGGCGCTAATGAAGCTCGGCTACACGCCGGAGCAGTCCAGCGAAATCGTTTCTTACATTGATAAGAACGCCAAAATTGAAGGCGCGCCCTACCTCAAAGAAGAGCATTTGCCGGTGTTTGATTGTTCGCTCGCGCCTGCGGGCGGCGGGCGTTCGATCAGTTGGACGGGCCACGTCAAGATGATGGCCGCCGCGCAGCCGTTCCTCTCCGGCGCAATCTCCAAAACCATCAACATGCCCGAACAGTTCACCGTCGAAGACATCATGAACGCCTACATCGAATCGTGGCGGCTGGGCCTGAAAGCCGTAGCCATCTACCGCGACAATTCCAAGCGGTCGCAGCCCCTCAGCGCCGCTAAGGACGCCAGGAAGGAAGAAAAGAAAGCTGAGCCCGCACCGGCGATGGCAGCAGCCGAGCCCGTGCAACGCGAACTTTTCGCTCGCGCCCAGCGCGAGAAAATGCCCTACGAGCGCGCTTCCGTCACCCACAAATTCAGCGTGAGCGGCCACGAGGGCTACATCACTGTGGGCATGTATGACGATGGGCGTCCGGGTGAAGTGTTCATCAAGATGGCCAAGGAAGGTTCCACGCTCTCTGGCGTGATGGACGGCCTGGCGCTGACCATCTCGCTCGGCCTGCAATACGGCGTTCCACTGAAAGCTTTTGTGGACAAGCTGCTGAATACGCGCTTCGAGCCTTCCGGTATCACCTCGAATCCCAACATCCGCTTCGTTTCTTCCGTGCTGGATTACATCGCGCGGTGGCTCGGCGGGCGGTTTATCTCTTCCGATTACCTTAAGCTGAGCGGGGAGCACGGGACAGCAACGCCGGTTTCCGCTCATCCTGTTGCGGTATCCCCGGCAATATCTGCCAGCTCGGGAGTCAACTGGACGCCCGAGCCTCTCAAGCCGACCAACGCCCATGAAGGCGCACCTACCTGCAGCGAGTGCGGCATGCTGATGGTCCCGAACGGCGCTTGCTACAAATGCGAAAACTGCGGCAGCACCAGCGGCTGTAGCTGAGATATGACCGTTTTCCTAGCAGCGGCTTTGCGCCGCTGCTCTTCGTGATGGGTCTTATCTTTTATCCTTGAGCATCTGCTCTGGCCGAATTCGCGAAAGGAAACTTCAGGCAAGCAAAGTGAGACCGCAAACACGATGAGCGCTCACGCCTCCGGTTCAGGTGTAGCAGCGCGGCTCGCCCCGGCCCAGCCCAAAACCCGTGGCTTCCTTCACATTGACCGCCACGGTGCCGGCCCCCGGGCCATTTACGTTGTTACTTACCACCGCCTGAACCCCAACGGTACGCGCCCGAAACCCGTTGAAGCTGTGGGCGCCCAGGCGTTGATCGAATTGCTCGAGCGCATCGGTGTCGATTTTCATCTCCGCGAAGTGCGCGGCGCCCTGGAAGACATCCTTCGCCTCGGCTCCGCCAACATCCCGGATCTGTGGCTCACCGACGAAGAGATGCTCGAAAAAGGCCTCGTCGAGAGCTAGCCGTCACCACCCTGCTATGCTTCTCGTCCTCGTCTTGTTGTTTGGGAATCGCTGGCCGCCTCAAAGCGAATCAAACGGACAGGTCGGTCCTGCGCTGTCTGCAAAAATCGAGAGTCTGTTCGAAACCGTTCTAACCACGGACGATCGACGGATCTGTCCGCCAGCTAAAACGAAGAAGTAGTCACCGCGGACGAGGCCGAAGCGGCGGACGCGCCGCGAGCGAACGAGGCCGCATGCGGAAGTGCGGGCCGAGCGGCGGCGGCACGTTGCGAAGAAAGTCCCCACAGGAAGGGCAACGGCCGTCGTTAGCAACGGGGCCTGTCGCGTCCACCCGCAGCCAGTGGCCGCGCGCTTTGCACGAAGGATTGATGCATTGCACCGTCAAGCCGGGCAGGTATTGCATCGCTTCTCCTCAAAGGCCACAAAGCTCGGCCCATCGCGCCGCGACATGCTCCCGTGGCCAGCCTGCTCCGAAGCCAGGCTTTATACCCTGCTTCGTCCCGTAACGGCCGCGCACGCCCGGAATTACCGGAGGCCAAGCTGCTCGCCGCGTTCCCGCGAACCCGAGAGCGCTTGGCCCGAGCATCCGTGGCCGGAAGCCACGGACCCGGGACCGCGCGGGAACAGCGCCCTTGATGGCGCGCATTTTGCCTTGAGCAAAGTTTGGTGTCAAGAGGAAAACACCACAAGATATTGTGGTAAGGTTGCAGCTGTGAAAATCGTGGCTTGCGCCACAAGAAGCTTTCGCGGGCGCAAGCCACACGCGGACGGGCGAGCGCTGCACCATTCGCTCGCGGAAACGGTCAGAAAATCCGAGGGAATCGTTTGCGTAATAACCAATGAGAGTAGCGCGGCTCGAGCGGGTGTGTGAACAAGCCGCGAAATGGAGGAAGAAATGCCGAATCCGACAGGGAATGAACTCGGTGGTGGTTTGCCGTCAATGCCAAACTTGAGGGGCGTGGGAAAACGAATCCTGCAGCTTGCGATCCTGCTGCTGGCGATTATTTTCCTAATGTCCAGTACGACATCGATTCCCACGGGCAACGTGGGTGTGTTGACGCTGTTCGGCAAAGTGACCGGCGAAACTCTTCAGGAAGGGATTCATCTGCTGAATCCTCTCAAGTCCGTGCAAAAGCTCTCGATCCAGACGCAGTCCGTAAAAGAGAGCGCCAACGTGCCTTCCAACGAAGGGCTTATTCTGGCGCTCGACACTTCTCTCCTTTTTCATCTGGACAAAAACATGGCGGCGCAGGTGTATCAATCCATCGGCGAGAATTACGCGGACAAGATCATAGAGCCCACGCTGCGCGCTGCCATTCGCGCGTCCACTTCGGCGCACACCGCCAACGCGCTCTACACCAACGCGCGCGAATTGGTCCAGCAGCAGATTCAGGACGAACTGACCAAGCAGCTTTCTCCGCGCGGAGTCATTGTGGAAAACGTGCTGCTCCGCGATGTCCAACTGCCCGCCATGCTGAAGGGTTCGATCGAAGCGAAGCAGCAAGCCGAGCAGGATGCTCTGCGCATGAACTTCATCCTGCAGAAAGAAAAACAGGAGGCGGAACGCAAGCGCATCGAGGCCCAGGGCATCGCCGACTTCCAGAAGATCGTGGCTGCCGGGATCAGCCCGCAATTGCTCGAATGGAAAGGCATCGAAGCCACGGAGAAGCTGGCCTCCAGTTCCAACGCCAAGGTGGTCATCGTGGGCAACACCAAGAACGGCCTGCCCCTAGTTCTTGAGCCCAAGTGAACAAAACCACACCGATGGATTGACCGCGGGACACAAGAGCCGGCGCCTTCGGAACTACGAAGATTTTCGTTGACAATACGAAACTCTTCGTAGTAGGCTCCCGGCCATGTCCAAGGAACCCTTGCAAAAGCCCACCGCTTCGGAACTGGAAATTCTCCGCGTGCTGTGGGGGCGCGGGCCCTCGACGGTCCGCGAAGTCCACGAAGCGCTGAGCGAGAAGAAGGAACTCGGCTACACCACCGTGCTGAAGCTCCTGCAGATTATGACCGCCAAAGGCCTCGTGCGCCGAGACAAAGACCAGCGCGCGCACGTCTATGAAGCTTGTCAGCCCGCCACAGAAACCAAGCGCCAGCTGGTGGGTGACGTGCTGCAGCGGGTATTTGAAGGCTCGGCGAGTGATTTGATGCTTCATGCCCTCGAAGGCCGGCGAACCTCCAAGAAAGAGTTGGACGAGTTGCGCCGCCTCCTGGATGAGTACGAGAGGAGACACCGATGAGAACCCTGGCGCAGGGAATCTCTCCTGAATTACTGCAAGCGCTCGGCTGGACGTTGCTCCACTTCGTCTGGCAAGGGGCGGCGCTCGCAGCGCTGTTCGCGGTGGCGAACACGGTCTGCCGGCGGGCTACGCCACGCTACGCCCTGGCGGTAGTCACGCTGGTCCTAATGATGGCGGTGCCGGTAGTCACCTTCACGGCCCTGATGGGGCGAGAGGATCCGGCCGTCACGGACGGGGCGCGGGGAGCTTCCGCCATTGCGGTGAAACCGGTCGAAGGCGTATCCGTCACGGCGCGTCTCAGCGCCCCGCCTCCGGAGATTCCGACGGGCCAGCCAATGGGGATTTTGGTATGCGTGGAAGTGTGGTTCCTGGGCGTGCTGCTGCTGAGTCTGCGGACGGCGGGAGGGTTATTTGTGATCGAAAAGATGCGCCGCAGAGAAATTAAACCGCTGGCGCGGGAACTTTTCGAGCAATGCCTGGTATTACAGAAAAGAATGGGGCTCGCACGCGTGATCCATTATTGCCAATGCTTGCGGTTGGACGCGCCCGCGGTGCTGGGTTGGTTTCGCCCGATGGTGCTGTTGCCCGCGCAAGCACTGACAGGACTGAGCGAAGAGCAGATTGAAATGATCATCGCGCACGAACTCGCGCACATTCGCAGGCTGGATTGTTTCGTGAATCTTTTCCAGATTGGCGTCGAGACGCTGCTCTTTTACCACCCGGCGGTATGGTGGGTGAGCCAGCGGGTTCGTACGGAGCGCGAACATTGCTGCGACGACGAAGCCGTTTCGGTTTGCGGCGACGCCGTAAACTACGCGCGCGCACTCGCGCTGATGGAGGAGTGGCGCACGGCGCCCTCTTTGTTGATGGCGGCAAATCGCGGCCCGCTTTCCGAGCGCGTCGTGCGGCTGCTCGGTCTGGAGGGAGCCGCGGGAAGATTCCGCATGGCGGGCATGGCTGTGGCCGTGGCGTGCCTGGCGGGAGCGCTGCTGGCAGGCCATGCGTTTCTTGGTGTAGCGCATGCCGCGCTGGGGGGTAAGGCAAACGCAAATCATGCGCAGGAACAAGGAAGCCGCAGGGTGATCGTAGTGCGGCCGGCTAAGGCTTCGACCTACACAAGGAGCTCTGCTTCAACCGAACAGGCCGACAAAGACAAGGATAAGGACAAAGAACAGCGCCAAACGGCAAACAAAGAGTCCTATCTCGACGCGATGGAGACAGCGGGATTCAAGAACCTCTCCGCCGACGAATTGATCGCCATGAAGATTCAGGGCGTGACGCCGGCCTACGTCAAGCAAATCCACGATTTGGGGATGAAGCCCACGGTAGAAGCGTTCATCGGCATGCGCGTGCAGGGCATCACGCCGGAGTACATTCGCGAAATGCGCAGCATCGCTCCGAACCTTGGCATCGATGAATTGATCGGGATGAAAGTGCAGGGAATCACGCCACAATATGCAAGGGAAATGCGTGAACTTGGTCTCCAGGCGGACCCGGAAAATCTCATCGGAATGAAAGTACAAGGAATCACTCCTCAATATGTGACCGAAATCGACGCGCTGGGTCTGAAGACCGATGCGGATGACCTCATCGGGATGAAAGTGCAAGGGATCACGCCGGAGTACGTTCGCGGCCTGCAGGCCACAGGCTTAAAGCCCGACGTGGACAACCTTATTGGGATGAAGGTGCAGGGCATCACTCCCGAATATGTAAAGTCCATGCAAGACCTGGGTTTCAAGCTGGGGGTGGAAGAACTCATTGGCGCGAAGGTGCAAGGGATTACGCCCGAATTCATCGAGAAGGCGCGCAAGCACGGGTTTCAAAACCTGACGCTCGACAAATTGCTCGCTCTCAAACAGGCAGGCGTTATTTAGGCGTTTGTAGGAAACAGGAGAAGGGCCATGAATTTCAATCGAGTGATGGGACTGATTCTGATTGTTGGCGGCGCGGCGTTCGGGCTGGCTACGGCCTTGCGTGGGCAAACACAGAGCGGTGACTGGACGATTCACCGCTCGGATGAGCCGGGAAAAGTGGAAGTTTCGATCATGGATTCGCACGGCGGGCATCACTTTCACTCCAGCACAGACTGGGAGGTGAAAGAGCTCACCGGTCTGGATCTCTCGAAACCGGGCCGCCAGGATGTGAATTTCACGATCACCCGGGACGCCGGCCGATTTGAGTGCGAGGGTTTCGTTAAGGATGGCGACGGCGCGGGAGTTTTCCATTTCATCTCCGATCCGAAATACGTGCAGGAGATGAAGGCCTTAGGTTTCGACGGGATCGACGGAGAAAAACAGTGGGCCATGGCGATTCACGACGTGAGCCTGAAGTTCGCTCGGGAAATTAAGGCAAGGAATGTACCGGGGCTGGATACAGACAAACTGATGGCCTTCCGGATTCACGGCGTGACACCGGAATTCATCGATCAGATTCGCTCTTCCGGAGTGAATACGTCCGATAGCGACAAACTGATGGCCTTCCGGATTCACGGCGTGTCACCGCAATTGGTTTCCGATCTTCGCGCTGCGGGACTCCCGGTCACAGACAGCGACAAGCTGATTGCGTTTCGCATCCATGGCGTTTCACCGGAAATGGTCAGAAGCGTCCGCCAGGCCGGCTACGATCCGGAACCCGACAAACTGATCGCCATGCGCATTCACGGAGCCTCACCGGAATGGATGGCGGAATTGAAAAAATGCGGCTACGACCACGTGGAACTGGACAAGCTGATCGCTTTTCGGATTCACGGGGTATCACCGGATTTCATCTCTGCCGTGCAGAAGCTCGGCTATTCCCATCCCGAGCCGGACCAACTCATTGCCATGCGGATTCACGGAGTCACGCCCGAGTACATCAGCAAGCTGCAGTCCCGCGGCATGAAGGATTTGACCATCGACAAGCTGGTGAGCTTGCGCATTCACGGAATCGACTGACGGGCTAAGGTTGGGAGGGAGAGGACGAAGATTCGGCGAGGGACCTTTGCAAGTCGGCGAGCTTGGCCTTCAGACGCTCGACTTCCTGACGTTTGTTGCTGATCTGCTGCTGCTCCTCGTCGAGCTTGTGTTTTCCCGCGGTGTCGCTCGCGTAGTTCGGTTTCGAATAATATTCATCTTGGTCGAGCTTGTTTTCGCGCTGGAGAAGGTCGAGATCGCCCAGCGTTTCCTTGAGCTGCTCTTTGACCGCCGCCACTTCCTTCTTTAATTTTTCGTCCTTCCCCGCCTGCGTTGCGGCATTCGGTGTGGCCGAGCCGGCCGCCGCTTGCGCCTTTGTATCGGGAGCCCCAGGTATCTTGTCTTCTTCGGCCACGGCGCTTTGCACGTCACCCTTTTTCACGTCCAGGGTTTCGTCGGTGATCACCTTGGCGGGCTTGGCGGCATCCTTTTTCTTTTCGCGAGCGCGGCGCGCGGCTTCCGAAACAGATTGAGAATCTTGCGACTGGGAAAAGCAAACCGGGACGAACACCCAAGCCAGGAGAGCTGCGAAGAGAGAGCCAAGCAGTAGGGGGCGGGGCATAGGCCACTCCTTAGGAAATCCTCAATCGATTCAATTTTCAGGATACCGCCGCTGAACTGCCACGACAACCTCTAGTCGAAAAGCGTTGCGAATGCGCCAACAGAAGGGCACCCGTGTTTTTCCGAGGAGAAAAGTCGCACTAGCTGCGATAATACGGCAGTCACGGAGAAAGGAATTCGACCAGGCGGGACGGAAATGTGGAAGCTCAGAGTGCTCAGTGTGATGCTGACTGCGGCATGTTGCGGGCCGAAGACCTCCTACGCGCAGGACCCAACAAAGCGGGAGTCATCGAGTGTCTCGGAAAACGCGGCCAAGATCAGCCTGCAGAAGGAAGAGAATATTCCGCCCGTACACCCCTTCCGGGACAAGGAAAATACCGGGCTGTTCGCGGGCGTGGCAGCAGCGCGTACGCTCGATTATTTTTCAACTCTGAACATGCGGAGGCGCGGCAGACAGGAAATTTTTCTTACTAACGAGGTGGTGGACAATCATGCCGCGTTCGCGAGTGTAGAAGCGGCAACGACCGGCTCCTCCATCGGAGCCTCTTATCTCTTCCATCGCTATGGCCACCACAAGCTGGAACGTTGGACGTCCTTCATCCACATTGGCGTGGCGACCAGCGGCGCGGTGCGCAATTACTGCCTGAAGACGGCGCATCCCAAAACCACACCGTAGTTCCCATCGCGCGCGTTTAAGGAATAGAAACGTTCTCGCGATCTGCTCCGTCCAACCTAGGGGATGAAGTCTGACACTCGGGAAGGCTGTGCTGCATAGTCGTGGCGCGATTGGCTCAGACAGTTTCTATGTGCGGAAAACGGGTTCAGATAAATTTTAGGGCCTTTTTATGAGGCCATGGAATTCTTGGCAGCGTCTCGCGCTACTGATCTCCACTCCGACTCTTTTTCTTTTGCCCGCGGTGGCGTCCGGCCTGGCGCAATCACAACCTGCTTCACTGGCTCAGAGCAGCACAGCCCGGTCGGCCGCGCAGCTTCCGCCTCGAACGGAGATTTCCCCGCTCGTCACGAACAGTCCGGAACAAACAAAGACGGAACAATACACTCTCTCCCATGAAAAATATAAGAAGGCGGTAGCGTATTCGCGCGCGGGCTATACCTTGTATTTTCTCTCCTACCTTCTGGGCGTCGTTTTCCTTTTTCTGATTCTTCGATTGGGAATTGCCGCGCGCCTTCGCGAAATCGCCGAAAACGCCAGCGCCAAGCGCTGGATCCAGGGATTGGTTTTTGTTCCGCTGCTTCTCCTGCTGGTCGATGTGCTGGGTCTTCCCGTGCGACTGTATTGGCATCACCTCTCCCTCGACTACGAGCAATCGGTTGAAGGCTGGGGCTCGTGGCTCTGGGACTGGACCAAGGAAGAGCTGGTGAGCATCGTTTTTGGGATTATCTTCGTGCTCATTTTGTTCGCGGTCATGCGGTTCAGCCCGCGGCGCTGGTGGTTGCTGTTTTGGTTTCCCGCGGCCGCCATTCTGCTGGTCATCATCGTGATCATGCCTTTAGTGATTGATCCGCTGTTTAACAAATTCGAACCGCTCAGCGCGCAGCATCCCGATTTGGTCGCTTCGATTGAGAAACTTACCAAGCGCGCGGGCGTGCCGATCCCTCCGGAACGCATGTTCCTGATGGCGGCGAGCAGGAAAACCAATGCCATCAATGCCTATGTGACCGGTTTGGGAGCGTCGAAGCGCATCGTGATTTGGGACACGCTGATTCAAAAGACCACGAATGAAGAAACACTCTTCGTCGTGGGCCATGAACTTGGCCACTATGTTCTTGGGCATGTCTGGAAAGGCTTCCTGGCGGGAGCCCTAGCGTTGCTCATTGCACTCTATCTCTTATTTCGCGGATTGCATTGGGCGCTCGACCGCTGGGGCCGCGATTGGAAGATTCCGGGGCCGGAAGATTGGGCGTCGCTTGCGGTGCTCTTGCTGCTGCTGGAGATTCTGCTGTTTTTCTCTTCCCCGGCCATCAACTGGTTCAGCCGGATGGAGGAACATGCCGCCGACGTGTACGGACTAGAGATCACGCATGGCTTGATTCCTAATTCCTCCGAAGTTGGCGCTCATGCTTTTCAGGCTCTGGGAGAACTGGATTTGTCCGATCCGAATCCGCCGCCGTTCGTTACTTTTTGGCTGTACTCGCACCCGCCGGTGGCTGAGCGCCTGGTGTTCGCCCATGCCTACGACCCGTGGTCGAAGGGGGAGCCGCCCAAGTACGTCAAGTGACGGTCCCGGCTTTGCGGCTCTCGTGGCCTCAGGGTTTGGTGTTGCGGGCAGCAGCGTGACGACGCGCAAACACAGCTACTTTGCGCCGGTTGCCGCAAACGGTCATGGAGCACCACCGGCGGCGATGCGTGCGGGAAGTGTCGTAGAAGAAAAGCCCGCAAGTTGGGTTGGCGCAGAGGCGGAGCCGCGCGTTGGCGCCTTCGGCAATGATTTCAGCGGCCGAGTGGGCCACGGCAGCGAGCAGCCAATCCAGGCTATCTTCCCGGGCGACAAACTCGATTTGCCAATCGTGGTCCCCCGGAATGAGTTCCTCGTGCCCTTCGGTGACGCGCAGGACTTCGTTCACGGGCTCGACCCATTCCTGGGAGATCTTCTGCCGGTCGAGGAGAGCACCGAAAGCCATACGCAGGGCGGTCCCGAGCCGCTGGGCTTTGCGCAACAAGGACTCCGCGGATTGCAAGTCGGAGCGGTTGAGGGCGAGAAGTTCGCCGCCCCGCTCCGGGGTTATGATTCGCGCGGACTGCAGGAAGGTAATGAGCTGTTCCCAGGCGAGCGCTTCGCTGGAAGGAACGATGTTCACGAAATCGAGAGCCAAGCGGCCCCCGACGAACCTGCGGGCAGGATCCGGAGAGAGCGCCATAACTTGTTTACTCTAACATAATGGTTAGCCCGTCCCGATGCGTTTCCTCCGCTCTCTCGCAGAAGTAAGCTTTCTCTCGAGTAAGTATCGTATAGTCGGTAAGGCTCGATACTATTGGGGGCAGGCTTTATGAGGCGCGGATTGTATCTATTGCCATTGGTTGCTGTAGGTGGGAGTGTCGGCTTGTTTGCGATGAAGCCGTTCAGCTCCCAAGAAAACGCCAAGGTTTCTCCTGCGACCGGTACGCCGGTAGTGGTTGAGCTGTTTACCTCGGAAGGCTGCTCGAGCTGTCCTCCCGCTGATGCTCTGCTTGCTAAGTTGGATGAGGTGGGCCGGGTGGGCAGTGCGCAAATCGTCGCCTTGGAGGAGCATGTGGATTACTGGGACGATCAAGGGTGGAAGGACCCCTTTTCCTCACACGACTGGACGATCCGGCAATTTGCCTATGCCCCAGTGCTTGGGAACCGCAATCCGTATACACCGCAAATGGTAGTGGACGGGAGCGTGGAGTTTTCCGGAGGGCGGGCGCAACAAGCTCTTGAGTCGATTGCCGCAGCTGCGCGGCAGGCCAAGGTTCCCGTGACCTTGCGCCAAGGGGCCGCAGATAAGCGCGGGAAAGAGGATTTTTTCGTGCAGGTGGGGAAGCTTATTCCGTCGCCCAAAGGCGGCGGAGCGGAAGTGTGGCTGGCGATTACAGAAACGGGCTTGCGCTCTTCGGTGACGCGCGGGGAGAACGCTGGGCACGAGTTGAGCCATGCTGCTGTGGTGCGCTCGATGCGCAAGATTGGCGAGGCTAAGCCGGATCGTGACGTTTCTTTTGCCGGTCAGGCCCCCCTGCCCATTCGCAGTGAATGGAAGACTGAGAACCTAAAGGCGGTTGCCTTCGTGCAAGAAAAAAACAATCTTAAGATTCTCGGGGCCGCGGAGATCCCCCTCCGTCGGTAACGAAAGTGGCACAGGAACGTTCCCCGTTTGCGGAAATCCTCAGAAAACCTGCCGACTAAGATAGAATCGGAGGGCGCTTGCGGTTTTGTTTCGAGCCACCTTGCGAGAGGCCGTGTTGGCTTGAAATTGCTCGGAGCCCAGATCCCGTGCCTATTCTCGAGGTTCATTTGACGACCGAACCTTCTCCCGAACCTCCTGCACCTCCTGACTTCCAAGCTGGGCCGCCGGAAGGGCCTCTCACAAAAATCTTTCTCGGGCCGGATGGACTGCGCGTCGCATGGAGCCTGTTGCTCTACGCCGCATTTTTGTTGATGATCGACTATGCTCTGGGGGCAATCGCCGCACTAGCGGGAGGATTCCGGGGTAACCTGCGGTCGCCACAGGCTGTAGCGCTCGAAGAACTGGTGAGCTTTGTGTCGGCTTATGCTGCGGCCGTGCTGATGGCGCGACTCGAGCGGCGCCCCGCCGGAGTTTACGGCCTCCCCTTGCGCCAAGCCTTCGGGAAATCCTTCTGGGAAGGAACACTTCTTGGTCTGGGGGAAGTGAGCCTGCTCGTCGGGTTGATCGCGGCGTTTGGCGGATACTCGTTCGGAATGCTCGTGCTTCACGGAGCGGGCCTTCTGGCTTGGGGGGGATTGTGGGCGCTGGCGTTTGTTCTTGTCGGATTGTCAGAGGAATTCTTATTTCGCGGATATACGCAATACACTCTCGCGCGAGGGATGGGGTTCTGGCCTGCCGCGCTTTGCCTGTCTCTCGTGTTTGGGGCCGCTCACCTGAGAAACCCCGGCGAGGGGATTGTGGGTGCGGCCAATGTCGCGGTCACGGGCCTGGTGTTTGCGTTCGCCCTGCGGCGCACGGGGAATCTTTGGCTGGCTGTAGGGTGGCATGCGACCTTTGACTTTGGCGAAACCTTCCTCTACTCGGTTCCTGACAGCGGCTTCGTATTTGACCATCATCTCTCGAGTGCCGCGCTCCACGGAGGGACTTGGTTGACCGGCGGAGCCGTAGGGCCGGAGGGAAGTGTCTTCGGCTTCTTGACGTTAAGCGTCTCCGCCCTGGTGATTCACCTTCTTTTTCCTGCAAAAAAGCGGTAAACCAGCGGCTGGCCAGATCACGCCGCGCGTTTAATGGACCAGTTCTGACGCGAAGGCCAGTTGCACCCCTTCGGACTGCGCCTCCGGCAGAACTTCGCGCAGCGCCTGAAGCGTTGCCGGATGAGGATGGCCGATGGCGACCGCCTCACCTTTTTCACGTGCACCGCGTAGGGCTAACTCCAACTGCTTGCGCACGGCTTCTACCTGCTCAACGTCATCAAGAAACGGGACGTTGCGAAAGGCAGAAGGAACGCGCGAACTTTGCGCTGTTTGGTAGGCCACCGTCGCCGCTGTCGTGCGGCTGTCGATGTAAAACAGATGGTGATCGCGGAGTACCGGCATCAGCTCCCGCATCAATCGAGGATTCGAAGTGGCCTCGGAGCCTTGATGGTTGTTCACTCCCACCGCACCGGGAACGTTCGCAAGAAATTGGTGTACAAGCTTTGACACTTCGCCTGCGCGCATTCCCGGCCGCAGTTCTTGCGCCTCCCGTTTTTCGCTCGCCACGGCCTGCATGGGTAAGTGCAACATGACCTGGTAGCCGCGGCTCTCGGCTTCTTCGGCAATTTCCCGGGAGTGCTCGTGATTCGGCAACACGGAGACGGTGAGCGGGTACGGCAAATCGAAAATCTCCTCGGCTGCGCGGCGGTCGCTTCCCAAGTCGTCCAGAATAATGGCGAGCTTCGCGCCGTTTGGTTGCGGAGAAGAACTTCGCGCTTGCTCCGCCGCAGCCATGCGGAGATGGATGTGCACCTGGTGCGTTCGCGTGCCACCCCTCAGATAAAAAAAGAGAATTCCTTCGCGGCTCTCGGAAGGTGCTTCGGTGAACCCATGCCGCGTAGCGACGCTTCCGAGAGCCTGCTGAATTCTCGCGGTTTCCGATTGTGCCACGGAGTCGGCTTCGCCCTTGGGCAAGGTGATGTCCAGACGATCTGCGGCTTCAGGATTCCCTGCGGATGCCTCCAGCGCCAGATGAATCTGCGTTCCTTTTGGTGCAGCGGCGTGCGCCGCCTCAGAAAGTTCTCTTGTGATCGCGTGAATCTTTGCAGGGGTCAGACGCTCAGGCGGCGACGCTTTCTTGCAACCAGAAGCCAGCGAGAACGCGGCGAGGAAAACAACGAGCGGGATTAGCGAGAATCCGCCACAACTCCGGCCAGGCAACAACCTCGGCTTGGCAGAAGCTCGAGCTTTGCTCAGGGTAATACTAGGCAGCCTTTTTCGCGGGGGCCGGCGCTTTCAGCAGGTCGAGCGCGCGGTGGAAGATGGGATCCTCCGGCGAAAGCGGGCGCGGGCCAAGTCCGGGCTCCTTCTGCTCTTCCGGCGTCGCAGCCGCATCCTCATCTCCGGAGTCATCCTGCGCATCGGCACGCACAACTTCGGTGGGCGTCACGCCTTCTTCCAGGATGGATTTGCCGTCGGCGTTGTAGTAATTCGCCACGGTCAGAATCAGTGCCGAGCCGTCATCCAAGGTAATCAGTTTTTGTTCGGAGGCGAGGCCGAAGGTGCGCTCGCCCACAACGTCGCCGCGATGATTGGCTTCCATCGCCGAGGCCAGCACTTCCGCTGCGCCTGAAGTGGTGGTGTCCATAAGCACGGAAACGGGATTCTTCCAAATGACCTGTTTGGGGTCGGCGGAGAAGCTTTGGGCCGAAACCGTTTGGCCTCGCAGCGTCGCTAATGTGCCTGATGGAATGAAGAAACGCGCGATGGCAATCGCTTCCGAGACTGGTCCGCGGCCGCATTCGCGCAGGTCCAAAATCACTTTGTGTATGCCCTGTTTTTCAGCCTCCAGCAAGCGGGACCGCACTTCTTCGGCGCGGCCTGGGTCGAGCGAGGGGAAGCGCAGCACAAGAATGTCTGGTTCAACCTTTTGAACGATGAGTTTCGGGGTCCCGAGCTTTTCACGCACAAGCTCGACTTCGTCTGGGGTGCCCGCTTTGCCGCGCCTGATTATGGAGACCTTAATTCCTGCACCTGGCTGGCCGTTTAAGAGATTCATGGCCTGGCCCACGGACATGTCGCGGGTGGTGAATCCGCCAATCGCTTCCAGGAGGTCGCCGCTGCGAATCCCGGCTTTGATGCCTGGGCTATCGGGCAGAACCGAAAGCACGATGATGTAGCCATAGCGCTTGCTGAGTGTCAGCCCCGTCTCGCCGGTGCCGGGGTTGGCGACCTTCTTTTTGTATTCCTCGTATTCGCGCGGTGTCAGGTAGCTCGACTGCGGGTCGAGCGATTCCAGCAAGCCGTGCAGCGCGCCAGCCGTCACCGTGCGCATGTTGGGGTCGTCCACATAATCTTGCTGAATCTTCTGCAAAACTTCGCCGTACACGGTCAACGATTTGTAGGCCTTGTCGTCCGAGGTCCGGCCAAGGACGTGTCCTATCCCCGCATAACAGAAGATCAATACGGATAAAGAAAAAATGCCGATCCGTGCCGCTCGATTCATGCCCCGTCCTTAGGGACTGCGAATGCGAAGTTTAAGTATAACACTGCAAAAGGTTCGGACGCGCCAACAAACAAAAAGGAAGCTGGGCAAAGACAACCGTTATTTAAGAGCGCATCGGATTACCACGAAGAATGAGCGTGATTGTTGCTAAATTACCACAAGAAGCTTATCCCACACCGGGGATGTCATCGTAAGATGTTGATAATAAAGCACAATCTTGGAACAGCTTGGTCCACAAAATGCTAAAGTAGTAGGCAGGGGCATGCTCCAAACAACGATAGCCAGAGAATCCTCGGCGGAGGGTGTGGGCCTGCACACTGGTGTGCACGGGTCGCTCCGCCTTGTTCCTGCGCCGGCCGAGACGGGCATTGTGTTTCGCCGCGTGGACCTCGACAACTTCCCGATCGAGGCTCAGGGGCGCAATGTCGCGCGTGTGAGCTACGCCACGAGCCTGATGAAGCAGGGCGTGCTACTGTCCACGACCGAGCATCTCCTCGCAGCCATCTATTCCTGCGGCATCGACAATGTCTATATCGACATTGATGCTATTGAACTGCCCATCCTGGACGGCTCCGCCGAGCCGTTCATGCAAATGCTGGAACAGTCAGGCGTGCGCAAGCTGCGCCGCAAGCGGCGCTACCTGAAGGTGCTGAAACCGCTGGAAGTTTGTGAAGGCGACCGGCGCATCGGCATCTACCCTGCAGACGAGTTCCGCGTCCGCTGCTATGTGGATTTCCCTCACCCGCTGGTGGGCCAGCAGGAAGTGGAAATGGTGGTTGGGCCGGATACGTTCCGCCATCTTCTGGCGCGGGCGCGCACGTTCTGCTTCGAGCGCGATATCGAGCCGTTGCGCGCTATGGGCCTGATCAGGGGCGGCTCGCTCGAAAACGCCATCGTCCTGACGCGGGGCGGCATTATGAACGGTCCCCTGCGCTTCCCTGACGAGTTTGTCCGTCACAAGGCGCTAGACCTGATTGGCGACCTGGCTTTGGCGGGCTTGCCGCTGCTGGCCAGGGTCGAGGCCCATAAAGCCGGCCATTCTCTTCATACCCAACTTGTGAGCCGACTGCTGTCCGACCCAGCGCTCTGGACAATTACTACGGCCACGGGCGAAGCGGTGCGCGTCGAGGAAGAACTCCCTCAGAGCGTCCTCGCCCAGGTCCCGGCCGCCCCGGGCGATTAACCTTTAACGGCCTCCCGGCAACCCCCTGATTGCGAAAAGCGTCCGGCTCCAGCAGAATGGGCTGCTAACCATGTCTAACAATGACCTAGCCGTTATTATCCTCGCCGCGGGAAAAGGCACGCGCCTCAAGTCCAGTCTCGCGAAAGTTCTGCATCCGGCCGGCGGGCGCACGCTGGTGGAGCACGTCGTGCGATCGTGCGAAGCGTTGAAAGCCCGCGAGACGGTAGTCGTCGTCGGGCACCAGGCGGAGCAAGTGGCCGCCGTGGTCGAACCGTTCGGGGCTGTCACCGTGTTACAGCAGCCGCAGAACGGCACCGGACACGCCGTGCAAGTGGCCAGGCGCGCGATCGGGCGCGCGAAATTCGCGCTGGTGCTGCCCGGCGACGCTCCACTGGTTCGAACCGACACTTTGCGGGCGCTGATCACCACGCATCGCAACGGCCATGCCGCAGCAACGATTCTTTCGGCGGTGGTCGCCGATCCTTCCGGTTATGGGCGCATCGTTCGCAAATCCGAGACGGCGGTTTCGGCCATCATCGAGGAATCGCAACTCACCGACGAGCAGCGCGACATCAACGAAATCAATTCCGCGATTTATTGCTTCACGATCGAAAGCCTTTGGCCGGCGCTCGCCCAAGTCAAGCCCAACAACAAGCACCGCGAACTGTATTTGACCGATGCGATTGCCGTGATGAGCGCCAAAGGAGAAACGGTTCTTGCGCAGGTCGCCGCGGATTCGCGCGAAGTTCTTGGCTGCAACACGCGCGCAGACCTCGCCGAAGTCGATCGCATCTTCCGCGAATGGAAGCGCAACGCGTTGATGGACGCGGGCGTGACGATTCAATTCCCGGAAACCGTACTCATCGATCCCGAGGTCACGGCTGGCGAAGACACGGTGATTGAAGCGGGCGTGCAATTGCTTGGCAAGACGAAACTCGGCGCGCGGTGCACCGTGAAGACCGGCAGCGTGGTCCTGGATTCGGCACTCGGGGATGACGTGAAGATCGAGACGCATTCCTGGGTGATGGAGAGCCGCCTCGAGAACGGTGTAACGGTTGGTCCCTTTGCACGTCTGCGCACGGGTACGCACGTGAAGGCCGGCGGGCGCATCGGCAACTTTGTCGAGACGAAGAAGGCCGTCATCGGCGAAAACGCGAAAGTGCCGCACCTCACCTATCTCGGCGACGCCAAGGTAGGAGCGAAGAGCAACATCGGGGCCGGCACCATCACCTGCAACTACGACGGCTTCCAGAAACATCCCACGACGATAGGGAAAGGGGTGTTCATCGGCAGCGATTCGGTTCTGGTGGCGCCGCTACGCATCGGGGATCATGCTTATGTCGCGGCCGGTTCCACGATCACGGAAAACGTTCCGGACGACGGCTTAGGCATCGGCCGCGGACGCCAGGTCAACAAGCCCGGATGGGCGGCCAGGAAACGCCGTGAGCTTGCTGCGGCGCTAGGGCCAAAAAAATCATCCCGTCGCAGCAACCGGAGGAAATCCCGCAGCAAAACGAGGCGGCGCAAATAATCCACAACAATCCACAGCCTCCGCGAACTTCAGTTTAACTTCAGTTCTTTGGCCATTCGGCGAGAGGGTGGGCTGTGCTAAAATATGAGTTCCCGCAAAGCAACAGGGGGCTGCCGCCGCATGAAATTTGGAGTCGTCGTTTTTCCCGGTTCCAACTGCGACCACGACGCGTATTACGCTGTCGGAACCATTCTCAGAAAGCCTGTGGAATTCATCTGGCACCAATCGGAAGACCTCGCGAATTGCGATGCCCTCATCCTGCCCGGCGGATTTTCCTACGGCGACTACCTGCGCACCGGCGCCATCGCGCGCTTTTCACCGGTGATGAAGTCCGTCGAGAAATTTGCCGCGAGCGGCGGGCTGGTGCTCGGCATCTGCAACGGCTTCCAGATTTTGTGCGAAGCGGGCCTGCTTCCCGGCGCGATGATGCGCAACAGTGGCCTGCGCTTCATCTGCCGACACGTTTACATTCGCGTCGAGCAAACTGACACGCCGTTCACCAACGCCGCGTCGAAGGGCCAAATCCTTAAGATTCCCATCGCCCATTCGGACGGCAACTGGACCTTAGATGACGCCACGCTTGCGGCGCTTGAGAAGAATGGGCAAGTCCTTTTCCGCTACACCACTTCAGCGGGCTCGAACGATCACGCCGGCAATCCCAACGGCGCGATGCACAACGTCGCGGGCATCTGCAACCGCGGGCGCAACGTCGCGGGCCTGATGCCGCATCCAGAACGCGCTGCTGAGCTGGCTCTCGGTTCTGCCGATGGCCTGGTGATTTTCCGCTCGATGGTCGAGGCGCTCGTTGGCGCCGCGAGGGCCACCGCATGACGCGCAACGCCGCCTTCTCCGCGGCGATTTTTGAATTTGTAGGGGCGCAGCTTTACCCTGAGCGCAGCCGCAGGGATGCTGCGCCGCGATGGGCGTAAGCTTGCAAATGGCCACGGCATCCACGGAAATTCGCGTCACTCCCGAAATCGCAGCGGAGCACGGCCTGACGGCGGACGAATACGCCCGCGTCAAACAAATCCTCGGCCGCGAACCGAACATCACCGAACTCGGCATCTTCTCGGTGATGTGGAGCGAGCACTGCTCCTACAAATCCAGCAAAGTGCACCTCAAGCGCCTGCCGACGCGCGGCAAGCTCGTCGTGCAAGGCCCCGGCGAAAACGCCGGTGTCGTGGACATTGGCGACGGCCTGGTCGCCGCGTTCAAGATTGAATCGCACAACCATCCGAGCTACGTCGAGCCCTTTCAGGGAGCCACCACCGGCGTCGGCGGCATCTTGCGCGACATTTTCACCATGGGCGCGCGCCCGATTGCTATCCTCGATTCCCTGCGCTTCGGTCCAATTAGCAGCGACGGTTTTGTAGCGCAGCTTTACCCTGAGCGCGGTCGAACCGATGCGGCCCCCCATCTCGGAAACGCACCATCCGACTCAGCGACGCTCTCGGCCAACCGCCGCATCCTCGACGGCGTCATTCGCGGCATCGGCGGCTACGGCAACTGTTTTGGCGTGCCCACCGTCGGCGGCGAAGTCGCCTTCGAGCCGTGCTATTCGCAAAATCCTCTGGTCAACGCGCTGGCCCTCGGCATCGCCCGCAAACAAGATTTGTTTTTCGCCAAAGCCAAAGGCGCGGGCAATCCGGTGATTTATGTTGGCGCGAAAACCGGACGCGACGGCATTCACGGCGCATCCCTACTCGCCTCCGCCGAGTTCACCGAACAGTCCCGGCAAAAGCGCCCCAACGTGCAAGTCGGCGATCCCTTCATGGAAAAACTGCTGCTCGAGGCGTGCCTCGAAGCGATGCAAACCGGCGCGGTAGTCGCGATTCAGGACATGGGCGCCGCGGGACTCACCTGTTCGACGGTGGAAATGGCCTCGCGCGGCGGCACGGGCATCGAGATCGATCTCGCGAAAGTTCCGCAGCGCGAAACGGGCATGACGCCGTACGAAATCATGCTGAGCGAATCGCAGGAGCGCATGCTGCTGGTCGCGGAAAAAGGCCGCGAGCAGGAAGTGCTCGGCGTTTTTAAAAAGTGGGGCCTCGATGCCGTCGTAATTGGGCGCGTCACCGAAGGCGGATTGGCGCGCATAAAAAATAACGGCGGCGTGGCCGCCGAAATTCCCGCGCATCCGCTGGCCGAAGAAGGTCCGGTCTACAACCGACCCATCGCCCCGCCCGCGCCGCGCGTGGAATCTGAGAGCGACTGGTTCCAGTTCGCGCCCGAAGGCATGGACCTCACGCCAAATTTTCTGAAGCTGCTGGTTTCCCCCGCGATCGCTTCCAAGCGCTGGATTACCGAACAGTACGACACTTCGGTGCGCACGAACACGCTAGCCGGCCCGGGCGCCAGCGATGCCGCCGTCGTTCGCGTCAAGGACCCCAAAACCAACGAGGTCAAGCGCGCTCTCGCGCTCTCGACCGACGGAAACGGCCGCTGGTGCCAGTTGAATCCGCGCGTCGGCGCGATGCACGCCGTCGCCGAGGCTGCGCGCAATGTCGCCGCGAGCGGCGCGCGTCCCGTCGCCGCCACCAACTGCCTCAACTTCGGCAGCCCGGAAAAGCCCGAAGTGATGTGGCAATTTTCGCAAGCCGTCGATGGCATCGCCGAAGCCTCGACTGCCCTGGGCACGCCCATTACCGGGGGAAACGTCAGCTTCTACAACGAAACGCTTGGCAAGTCCATTTACCCCACGCCCGTGATCGGCATGCTCGGCATCCTCGACAACCCCGCACGAGTCCTCCAAATCGCCTTCCGCAACGCGGACGATGTGATCGTCCTTCTCGACGGTGCGAATACAGATACGGTAGCGCAGGGCGATAGCCCTGCGGCTTTTTCTCGCGAATTCTCCTCCTCCGAGTATTCCAAAACGCTTGGTGCCCTCGTTGCCGGCGAACCGCCCGCCGTCGACCTCGCGGCCGAAAAGCGGCTGGTCGACTGCCTCGTGGCGCTCGCCTCGGAAGGCGTCCTCGAGTCCGCCCACGACATTTCTGACGGCGGCCTCGCGGTCACTCTCGCCGAATCCTGCTTCGCCTCTTCCTCAGTCGTAGGGGCGCAGCATGCTCGGCCCCCGCTTGGCGCAAACGTTTCCCTTGGCGACGTTCGACCCCCCGAACACGCACTGTTTAGCGAGCGTGGGGCGCGCGCCATCGTTTCCGTTTCGCCGGATGGCCTTGCGGCCGTTCTCGCAATTGCGCGACAATACGGCGTGGCCGCACGCGAAATCGGCAAAGTCACGCGCAAGGGTGTATTTCGCATCGAACTTAAGGGGCGCACCGTGATCGATTCTCCAGTCGAAGCGCTGGCCGACGCCTGGGCCAACTCGCTCGAACGCGCTTTGGTGAAAGGATGAAGAGCCTAGCCTCGAGCCTAAAGCGCTTGGGGCAATTCTGCCGCCCACAGGGACAGAGTTTAAACGGACACGGCTTGAAAACTTCGTGAACCGGCAACACATCGTCGACGACCACTTCCACGACCACTGTGGCGTGTTCGGCGTTTTCGGTCACCCGGAAGCTGCGAACCTCGCCTATCTAGGCCTCTACGCCTTGCAGCATCGCGGCCAGGAATCGGCCGGCATCGTCGCAAGCGACGGCACCGAACTCCGGCTCCATCGCGCGATGGGCGAAGTCGAAGAGATTTTTCAGCCGAGCGTTCTCGCAAAACTCCCCGGATCTCTCGCCATCGGCCACACGCGCTACTCGACGGCCGGCGACAAAGCACTGCTCAACGCCCAGCCCATCGTGATCGATTGCAACAAGGGCAAAGTCGCGCTCGGCCACAACGGCAACCTCACCAACGCCGCCGAATGGCGCCGCCGGCTCGAGCATCGCGGCTCGATTTTCCAGACCAACAGCGACACCGAAGTGATCGTGCATCTGCTGGCGCGCTCGCAGGCGCGCAATCTTTCCGGCGCGCTCGGCGACGCACTGAACCAAGTCGAAGGCGCCTACTCCCTCCTGGTCCTCACCACCGACGAGATTTACGCCGTGCGCGATCCCCGCGGCTTCCGCCCGCTGGCTCTCGGCAGACTCACCACCCGCGGCGGTCTCGAAGCCTGGCTCGTGGCATCCGAAACCTGCGCGTTCGATCTGCTCAACGCGCAGTACGTCCGCGAAATTGCGCCCGGCGAAATGGTGCGCATCTCCAAATGCGGCATCGAATCGATCCACTTCGCGCCCGCCAAGCCGCACCAGCAATGCATTTTCGAGCATGTCTACTTCTCGCGCCCGGACAGCATTATTTTTGGCCGCTCGGTCAACCAGAGCCGGGAAATGCTTGGCCGCCTGCTCGCGCGCGAGCATCCCGTCGAAGCCGATATCGTCGTCCCCGTTCCCGATTCCGGCGTTCCCGCCGCCGTCGGCTACGCGCTCGAATCCAAGATTCCTTTTCGCATGGGCCTGATTCGCAATCACTACATCGGCCGCACGTTCATCGAGCCTTCGCAAGCGATTCGCAATTTCGGCGTTAAGCTCAAGCTCAACCCGGTGCGCAGCCTCATCGAAGGCCAGCGCGTTGTTTTGGTGGACGACTCCATCGTGCGCGGCACCACCAGCCGCAAAATCGTGCGCATGGTCCGCGAAGCTGGCGCCACCGAAGTCCATGTGCGCATCAGTTGCCCGCCTACGATTTCGCCCTGCTACTACGGCGTGGACACGCCCACGCGCGAGGAATTGATTGCTTCCTCGAAGTCTCCCGAGGAAATCTGCAAATTCCTCGGCGCGGATTCGCTTGGCTACCTCTCTCTTCCTTCGCTCAAACAGGCCGTCGCGGACACCGACAGTAGGTTTTGCACGTCCTGTTATACGGGTGTTTACCCAACCGACCTCGTGCAATTGGAAGTGCGCGAACCCACTTCCAAGGGAAAACGGACCGGCGCATCGATTACAATAGATGGGGAACCCGCATCCGCAGAAGGACAGGTGGTGGTGCATCGTGAAAGTTGAAACGGAAAAAGCAGAAAAGAAGAAATCCGAAGCGAACGTTCCCATGAAAACGAAAATCCAGCGCGAGGTGATCGCCTGGTTCTGGGTGGGGCTCGTGTTCCTGCTGATCAACGGCGCCGTCGGTCAGGCGCGTGTCATCCCATCAGGTTCCATGGAAAAAACGCTGCTCATCGGCGACCATCTCATCATGAGCCGCATCGGCTACGACGCCGGCATTCCTTTCACCAACTGGCACATTCCTTTGTGGCGCAATCCCAAGCGCCAGCAAGTCATCATCTTCAAGCCGCCCTTTGCTCCGGACACGCCCGATTACGTGAAGCGCGTCATCGGCCTTCCCGGAGACACCGTCGACATTCATGACGGTTCCGTGTGGATCAACGGCAAGCGCCTGGTCGAAAAATACACCACCGGACCCACCGAGCCCTACGAATTGCATATGCCATACAAAGTTCCGGCCGACTGCTACTTCGTCATGGGCGATAATCGCGCCAATTCATATGACAGCCGTTTCTGGGGCTGTGTCCCGCGCAACGACATCATCGGCACGCCGGTGATGATCTACATGTCCCTCGACGTTTCGCCGGAAGCCTGGGAGCCGGGGCAGTTTCGCGAGCGCTTCTTCGCCTATGCGAACGCGATCTTGCATCCCGGCGAGGTGCGCTGGAAGCGGATTTTCCGCACGTTCTGAGAAAAACCCAATCTGGTTAAGCTATACTTTGCAAGTCGCGCGGTTCCCTGTCCGGCGCGTGGTTTCTGTAGTGGCGAGTCTTTAGACTCGTGTTTTGCCGTTGCGAGTCTTTCGCGCCTGGCGTCTACCCTGACCTTGTCGGGGCGTTCCGCTTCTGACCGCGAAGACTCGGCGCTCTTCAGGTTCTTAATTTACAGATGGGGGTCTTGAGACTCGTATTTTCTTAGTTTTTTCGTGCTTGCCGGTTCTTGGATCGGCATTTTGTTCCTGGCGCCTTCTAAACGCCCTTTTTCGACGTTGCGTTGCGCTTTCGCGGAACACGGGTCACGTCCACCATGAAATACGCCGATGCCGGTGTAAACATTGCCGCCGCCGATGAAGCCAAGCAGCGCATCCGGCATCATGCCAGCCGCACGTTTACTCCCGGGGTGCTCGGTGGCATCGGCAGCTTTGGCGCGCTTTTCGCTCTCGATCACAAAAAATGGAAAGAGCCGGTGCTAGTCTCCAGCGCTGACGGCGTAGGCACGAAACTCAAAGTGGCCATGGCCATGCGCGTGCACTCCACCGTCGGCGGCGACTTGGTCAATCATTGCATCAACGACATCCTGGTGCAGGGAGCTGAGCCCCTCTTTTTCCTCGACTATCTGGCCATGGGCAAGCTCGAGCCCCAAGTGATCGAGCAGCTTGTCGAGGGCATGAGCCGCTCCTGCCGCAAAGCCGGCTGCGCGCTCATCGGCGGTGAAACGGCGGAAATGCCCGGCTTTTATCCGCCCGGGGAATATGATCTGGCGGGCTTCATCGTGGGCGTCGTCGACCGCAAGAGATTGCTCACTGGCAAAAGTGTCCAGCCCGGCGACGCGTTGCTCGCTTTGCCTTCCGCCGGTCTCCACACCAACGGCTATTCGCTTGCGCGCAAGCTGATCTTTGAGCTCGAGAAGCTGAAGCCGGACACCTATGTGGCGGAGGTTGGCAACAAAATCGGCGCGGAGCTGCTCAAGCCTCATCTCTGCTACGCCCCGGCGCTGAAAGGCATCGTTGCGAAAGGCTGGGTTTCCGCCCTCGCGCACATCACCGGCGGCGGCATTCCCGGAAATTTGCCGCGCGTGCTGCCGAGCGGCGTCAAAGCCGAAATCGATCTGGCCTCCTGGCCCGTGCCGGCAATCTTCAAATATCTCGCCAGACTCGGGAAGATTGACACCGACGAGTTGCTGCAGTCTTTCAATGTGGGCGTGGGAATGATCCTGGTGGTGCCGCCGAAGTTTGTGAAGTCCGTCGAGGCCGACCTCAAGAAGCGCCGCGAGAAATTCTTCCGAATCGGCCGCGTCGAGCGCGCCGAATCCGGCAAAGCCCGCGTCTCCTTTTCTGGCTCCCTGAACTTGTAGTGGCGCGTCTTCGTTAGGCTGAGGCTTCTCGCCGAAGCCAGACCCGTGCGCTTCTCTTGCTTTGTAAAGGCCCGCTGGTCACGCCGCCCGGTGCCATCCCGAGCGAACCGGGGTCCCCGGCGCGCCCGGTTTTGGCTCGCTGGGGGGGAAGCGAGGGATCCTCGCTGAAGGTAAACGCTGGCGTCGCCGCACTCCCGGACGTCTAGGAATGCTCGTCCGGCAACACCAGTCAGCCGTTACCGAACCACGTCCTTCATCACATCCACAATCACGTTGGTATTTCGATTCAAGATGACAATGTGCGCGCCGATCACCGCGCGCCGGTAATCCGGGGGAAGCGGCGGCAGTTGTCGCTCGAGTTCAACAGGACAGGGCTCGATGCGCTTGGCCAGGCCCGGTGGCAGGGTGCCGTTGCGCTCCAATTGCCTCTCGAGCCCTGGCGGCAAATTCCCCCCGCGCTTGGCCAGGCCCGGTGGCAGGTTCGAACCGCGATTCGAATAATAGCGCGTAATGATTTCACGGTCGCGCTCTCTAAAATAATACTTGGCGCTTTCTCCCTGATCGTCGCGGTCCTGACGCTTGTTGTGGCCCTTTCCTTTGCCGTGGCCTTGGCTGTTGCCTTGGGAAAATACGGGGCTCGAGACAAGCGCCGCCGCCAACACTCCGGTAACGCCTAGCCGCAAAAAACGTGAAGGCATGTTTTCCTCCGTAAAGGGGCTTGAGAGCCCCGAGGGATAGCACTAGCATAGGCTGTGCTCACGGCGTTGGCGAGTATCTACATACATTCTCGTGCTCACGTTGAAACTTGCCCGCTCGTCCAATCCACAGAGCTTGCCCTGCCCAATTCCAGGAGGTGTCTATGAATTCTTCGCCCGTAGAGATTCAGACCTTGACTGCCCGCATGGAGAAGCTCGAATCCGCAAACCGTCGCTGGAAGTCCGCCAGCGCAATCGCGCTGTTGTTCGTTGTTTCCATGTTAGTGCTGAGCACAAGGCACGCTCGGCGTGTCACGGCCGCAGCGCGGCCGGACCGCATCGAGCCCGATGTCCTCCACGCGCGCACGATCGAGGCTCAGGATTTCGTGCTCAAGGACCCAGAAGGGCACGTGTACGCTCGGTTCAGCATCACTCCGAACCTGGCTGCCGCGGATCAGAATGGCCGCTCTCCGCGGCTCTATAAAATGCCGCTGATCCCCGGCCAGGCATCGCTCCAGTTTTACGACGAAAAAGGGAAAGTGGTCTGGAGCGCTCCCGCCAAGCCCCAGTTCATGACGATAAGATAGATAGCCACGAAGGACGCCACCGGCTCGGGAAGGTGGCTCCCTCTCGCGTTAATTTGCGCTTCGCTCTCTGCTCAGGACTGGAGCTCCGCTTCGCGCCGACTGCGAAAATCTCATTTCGGCAATCCTTCCGAGGACACCGAAGGATAAAGCGCCCGCGCTCTTCTCTTCAGACTCTGCTCCAAGTCCCGGTTCGTAGCGGATTTCCGTTCGAAGCGGATCGATCATCAAGCCCACCATCCAGCCGCTTCGTGAAACTTGTGGCCGGGCTCTTCGTAAATGGACATCAGCGTCGCCTGTTCTCTCTTCAGCTGCTTCAACAGGAATTTCCGCCTCTTCTTGGAGCCATGTGCTGCTAGGGTTGCGTGGCGCGGTCGATGAAGGTGGCGATTTGGTTGTGCAGGTTCACGCGGTCTTCGTCGTGCAAGTACATCATGTGGCCGGCGGTGTAGTAATCGAGCTTGATGTTCTTTTGTAGAGCTTCGGGCAGGCCGAGGTGCTCCATGGTGTGCTCGGTAGCGAAGAAGGGCGTGGCGAGGTCGTAATAACCGTTCTCCACTTGGACTAATAGTTTGGGGTTCGTGATCATGGCTTGCGCCAGGTCCCGATCCACATTGGGCGCGCCAGGAAAGCCGGATCGCCGCGGCTCGTGGCGCGTCCAGTTCCAGCTCCCGAACGCGTTTGCGGAATTGTGATACACCTTGTCCTTCCCGAATTTCAGTTCATCGTGATTGTAGGCATTGATCAGCGCGGTGAAGGCGCCGCCCACGGCCGGGCCTTCGGGATCGCCCTGGGCGTTTTCTTCCAGCAAATCGTAGGTGTAGCCGGAGAAACGGGCGTCGATGCGGCCGGTGGTCAGGCCTTCTTTGCGCTGCAGCTCGGCGCGGAACTGGCTGAGGTCCACGCGCAGGTCCGCCTTCCTCAGATAATCCTCGGATAGGCCCGTGAAATACGAGACCCGCTTTGCCACCGCAGCTTTGTCAGCGGCGGAAAGCGTCGCGCCCTTGTAGAGCGCGGCCGCGTAGTCGCCTTGCGCGTATTTCCGCGCCTCCTCGACGAACGACACGACATCGGCGGGACGGCTCTGGAGCACTTTGTGGTACCAGGCGACCGCGGCGTAACTCGGCAGGTAGAAAACGTAGGGCCGGTCGTCTCCCGGACTGAAGGTGATCGAGGACAAATCGAGCACGGAAGAAATCAGCACGATGCCGTTGAGGTGCACGGTATCGCGCGATTGCAGATAATTTCCCAGAGCGGCGGAGCGAAACGTGCCATAGCTTTCGCCGATCAAAAACTTCGGTGAATTCCAGCGGTCGTTGCGGGAGAGATAGGTCACAATGAATTGCCCGAAGGCTTCGAGGTCTTCGTCGATTCCGAAGAAATCCTTGTCTTGCGCTTTGCACACCGCATGGCTGTAGCCGGTCCCCATGGCGTCGATGAAGACGAGGTCGCTTTTGTCCAGCAGAGTTTCGGCGTTGTCGACGAGCTTATAGGGCGCGGGAGGCGTGAAGGCTCCGTTCACGGTGTAGACGCGGCGCGGCCCGAACGCGCCCATGTGCAGCCACATCGTCGCGGAACCGGGCCCGCCGTTGTAGAGGAACGACACTGGGCGCGTGCTGAGGTCTTTCACGTCGGTCTTCGTATACGCCACGGAATACATCAGGCCGGTAGGATCGCCTTTGTCGTTCTTCAGCAGAGTGGTGCTGGCAGTCGCCTTGTAGGAAATCGTCTGGCCACCGACGCGAATAGAATGATCGGTTACCGACGATTCTTCCTTGTAGGTAGCGGGTTCGCATTTTTCCTCGCTTCTCGCTTCGGGCGCTCGCGCGCTCCGCTCTGGAGTCGCAGGCGCGGGGGCCTGCGCTGCTGTCCATCCCGCCGACGCAAACGAAACAAGAATCACTCGAGCAACCAATGAAACGACTTTTCGCATCCCCTTATGCTCCCTTCGAATCCTCCGCGTATCCGATGGCTTCTTTCCGCCGTTGCAGCGAAAAAAAACGGCAGCCAGGCTGCCGCAGTCCAAAAGGCCTCGTCGCAAATAGCTCGGAGGCTCGCTAGGCCTGACTACGGACTACTCTTGGACGGGCCTGGAGGCGCACGGCGCTCCGTTTCCGCAGGCGCAGCAATCGACCGCGCGCCGTTCTTGCCGACCGCGCGCACCGCAAAAAAGTGATTGTCGGTGGAGACGCCCTTCAAGACCGCCTCGCCCGGTTCGGTCACAACTTCATAGACGTGCCAGCGCGGGTCAGTCGTTTCACGCCATAAAACTTCGAAACCCGCGCGCTCCGTGTCCTCCTGCGCGTCCCAGGAAACTTTGGCGTCCGGCGTGACCGCGCCTCTCAGCCGCGCGCTGGTCGGCGGCGCGGGAGCCATGCCGAGTTGCCGCAGCACTTCCGCATTGTCGCGCGCGACATTGCCCATGAACGTGTAGTTCAGATACTTCTCCAAGTCTCCGTACTCGATTCCGTTTTCCGTGCGCGGCGTTTGGTGCTGGTGGTTGTAATTCTCGAGCGGCTCGGTAAATCGTACTGCGGGCAGTCCCGCTTTATAAAACGGAAAATGGTCGCCGCCGCGTCCGTAGCGGTCCTGGCGGAAGATCATGCGAATGGCGTTAGGCCCATCGATCTCTTCGATGGCGCGAGCGAGTTCGCGCGCAGGCGAATCGCAATCCTCAATCTCGCCATTTCCGGAAAACACGCGCACGCGATGCGGCCCGCCCGGCGCGGGATCGGCGCCCACAATGTCGTTATCCAGCATTGCGCCCACGGTGTAGCCCTGCTCCTTGGTCCACTCGAGGAGGCGGTAGGCGCCGAGCAGTCCTTGCTCCTCGCCGGAGAGCACGCCGAAGAGAAGCGTTGCGCGAAACTTCGCGCGGCCGCTAGCGGCGGCCTTGCTCAACAGCCGCGCGCATTCCACGCTGACGGCCGTGCCTGAGCCGTCGTCGTCCGCCCCAGGCGCATCGGCTTCGGGATCCATCACGTTGGACGGCCGCGAGTCCATGTCGCCCACAACGATGAGGACCGTTTTGGCCAGAGCCGGATCCGATCCCGGCAAAATCGCGTACACGTTTTCCAGATGCACCGGGTTTGGGCCGGTCCGCTCTGATTTGGATTCGAACTTGTCGACAACGATTTGCAATTTTCCACCGGAGTCCTTGGCAATGTCGTTCAAACGTGCAGCCACGAAATCGCGCCCGCAGCCAATGCCGCGCTTCGGGTCCGTCCACGAGGAAAGCGTGAGCCGTGTTCCGCAGCTCACCAGGTTGTGGATCAACGCACGCATGGATTTTTCGTCGATGCTCTGGCGAGCAATCGCGCCGCCCGGCGACGGCAGGTTCTTCACCTGCGACTTTCCCGGACGCGGCTCTGCCGGATCGCGCGGCGCCCTCTGTTGCGGCAAGGCGGGCCCAGCCACCACAACCAGCGAGAAAAGCGCGGCGGCTGCCGCGCTTCCTACAAGCCCCCGAATGGTGCTCCAGAAATTCCTCATGCGCTCTGCTCCTCCGACCGAATGGGCTCAAAAAGGAAGAGGCATTCTAGCGCGAACCTGTTGCTAAATGGCACCAAGGCACACCTGCCCCTGCTGTCCTCACCTAATGCTTGTGTATCTCCCCAAATAATTTAGAATCTCCGCCTGCCCGAAAATCGATAACCAACACCAGCGCAAAGGGCGGGGGCCTGGTTCGGGATCATCGGCGAAACGGCGAAAGGCGTAGGAGGGGATTATGAAACGCAATTTCTATATGGGAGCGATTTTTCTCGCGCTACTCGCCGCGCTCGCGGCCGGGTCGGTCATGCTCGAGAAAAAAGCGGCCACGCGGGCCGCCGAAGTCGAAGCGCCGCGCTTCGAAGTAGATCCTCTGTGGCCCAAGCCGCTACCTAGTCATTGGGTGCAAGGGATGTCGGTCGGCGTTTCCGTCGATTCGCAAGACCACATTTGGATCGTGCACCGCACGAATACGTTCGAGCCGATGGAAATCTACGCGAGCGCACAGCCGCCCAAGGCAGAATGTTGCGTTCCGGCTCCGCCAGTTCTCGAATTTGACGAGGACGGCAACCTCATCGGCCATTGGGGCGGCCCCGGCCCAGGCTACGATTGGCCGGATTCGAATCATGGAATCACCGTTGATTACAAAGGCAACGTGTGGATTGGCGGAAACGGGCGCGGCAAAGACCGCGCGCACTTTCACGACAATCAAATTCTGAAATTCACGCAAGAAGGCAAGTTCCTGATGCAGATCGGTCATCCGATGATGAGCCAGGGCAGCAATGACACGGAAAATCTCAAAGGCCCGGCAAAAATGTTCGTGGATAAAGCGACGGATGAGCTCTATGTCGCCGATGGCTACGGGAACCATCGCGTGGCCGTTTATGACGCGGAAACCGGAAAGTACAAGCGACACTGGGGGGCCTACGGCCACAAACCGGACGACACCGATCTCGGCCCTTACAATCCGGACGCGCCGCCCGCGCAGCAGTTCCGCAATCCCGTGCATTGCGCAGAGCTCGCTAACGACGGCTTGCTCTACGTTTGCGACCGCCCCAACGATCGCATCCAGGTGTTCAAGAAAGACGGCACGTTCGTGAAAGAAGCGTTCATCGCCAAGAGAACTCTGGGCGACGGCTCGGCGTGGGATATTGCGTTTTCCAAAGATCCGCAGCAGAAATACATTTTTCTGGCCGATGGTTCGAACGAAAAAATCTACATCCTCCTGCGTGATACGCTGGAAATCCTGACCAGCTTCGGCGACGGCGGGCGCCAGCCCGGGCAATTTTATGCCGTGCACAGTATCGCGACCGATTCCAAGGGAAACATTTTTACAACGGAAACCTATCGAGGCCAGCGCGTGCAGAAATTCGTGTACAAGGGCATGGCGCCGGTCACCAAGAAAGATCAGGGCGTCGTTTGGCCGACAAGCAAGTAGTTCCGCGAGCTGCTTTTGTTTGGGAAGGAAACGGTGATGCAGAAAATCGGTCTTGCTCTTCTGGTATTCGCTTTCGCGCTTCTGGCTGCACATAAATTTCCCGCGCAAACGCAGACTGCTCCGCCTGCCACGCCGCACTTGCCGCGCGGGACAGCCACCGACGTTAGCGCCGCCGAGATTCAATCCTTGGTCGAGAAGACGGCTGCGGATCGCGTCAGCGATCAGGCCGTTCGTGTGGTCAGCATCAACGGCGAATACAACGTCGGCGTTGGCGTGGTGCATCGCGCCAAAACTTCGGGCGCGCAAGCAGGCGGTGGGATCGAGCACAGCCAGATCACTGAGATTTATCACGTCATCGAAGGCAATGCGACGCTGGTGACCGGAGGCTCGATGGACCATAGGTCTGAATTTCCCACCGATCCTCAACGGCCCGAGCACGCGCGGCGGACCGATCCAGAACGGCGTGACTCGCAAAATCGGATCTGGCGACGTGGTTATCATTCCTCCCAACACACCGCATTGGTTCAGCGAAATCACGTCGGACCAGATTGTGTACCTGGTCGTGCGCGTGGACCCGCACAGAGTTTTGCCCGCGGGCTACGTCGCAAAGTAGGGGCGGTCATGATTCGTGTTCATCGCTTGCTTCTCAGTGCGTTGCTCCTTTTTCTGCCGTGCTTCGCGCGCGCTCACGATATTCCCAACGATGTGACCGTGCAGATGTTCGTGAAGCCGGAAGGCCAGCACCTGCACGTGCTGGTGCGTGTGCCGTTGAAAGCGATGCGGGATATCCGCTTTCCCCAGCGCGGACCCGGTTATCTCGATATTGCCCAGGCCGGCGCTTTACTTCCCGGCGCGGCCAAACTGTGGATCGCCGGCTTCTTTGAAATGTACGAAGACGAAAACCTTTTGCCGAACCCGGAAGTGCGTGCCACGCGCATCTCGCTGCCCTCGGATTTTTCGTTCCGTTCGTATGAAAACGCCTTAGCCCACGTCAGCGGCCCACCCCTGCCCAATTCCACGGACATTTATTGGGACCATACGCTGTTGGATGTTTTGTTCGACACTCCGATTCAGTCCGACCGCTCGCGCTTTTCGATTCAGCCGCGCTTCGCGCGCTTAGGCCTTCGCGTCATCACTGTTGTTCGCTTTGTTCTTCCCGGCGGCGAAGTGCGCGCGTTCGAATTCGATGGCGACCCCGGCTTGGTTCGTCTTGACCCGCGTTGGTATCAAGCCGCGCTGCGGTTTGTGAATTTAGGATTTCTCCATATCCTTGACGGCACCGACCACCTTCTTTTTCTCTTCTGTCTGGTGATCCCGTTCCGGCGTCTTCGCGCACTGATTCCCGTGGTCACGGCCTTCACCGTGGCGCACTCGATTACCTTGATGGCCTCAGCCTACAATTTCGCGCCGGATTTTCTGTGGTTTCCGCCGCTTATCGAAACGTTGATCGCCGCGTCGATCGTCTACATGGCGCTCGAAAACATCGTGGGTGCCGGCAGTGTCGAGCGCCGCTGGATGATCGCTTTTGGCTTCGGTCTCGTGCATGGTTTCGGTTTTTCTTTCGCGCTGCGCCGGTCGCTGCAATTTGCGGGTACGCATCTCCTGACTTCGCTGCTTTCGTTCAACGTCGGAGTCGAGCTCGGTCAGTTGCTTGTCCTCGTTCTGCTGATTCCCTTGCTGCAGCTTTTCTTCCGCTATGCGGTCGCCGAGCGCATGGGGACCGTGCTCCTTTCCGCGATTGTGGCGCACACCGCCTGGCACTGGATGCTTGACCGCGGTGGCGTTCTGCGCCAGTTCCGATTCGAATGGCCAGTCCTCGATGGGGCGCTCCTTTTGACACTTCTCCACTGGTTGATGTTCCTGGTGATCCTGGGGGGCATCCTCTGGCTTTTTCACACGGCTTCCCGCTGGTGGACTACGCGAACCACACCATCAGCCGGAAAATCCGCCAATAGCACCGCCAGAGCGCTTCTCCCTGCAATGGAGCCCGCAACGTCTCTCGAGCCTGACCTTTCTTCAGATCATCTCAATTGAGTTCTCTTGCCGGAATGTAAAAGCGCCCTTTGCGCCTGGCCACGCCTGTGCTATGTTCTTGGCCTATAATTCAGGCACTTGGCGTTCTTTCCCGCGCTGCGCCTGCGTAGTGTCTTTGAGGGACGTCCTCCATGTTAGCCGGCATTCGCACGGTCGATTTGCGCAAGGTGTACACCTCTCCTCCTCCCGTGGCCGCGGGCGTAGGCGGCTTCTCCTTTGGAGGATCGAAAGCGAAGAGTAAGCAGCCGAAGCCGCAGATTACTGCTCTTGACGGCGTCTCTCTCGAGATTAAGGCTGGTGAAATCTTTTGCCTCCTTGGACCGAACGGCGCGGGGAAATCTACCACCGTCGGGATCCTCACCACGCGCGTTCGCCCGACTTCCGGCCAGGCGTTTATCGGCGACCATGACGTGTGGCTCAACCAGGTCGTTGTCAAGCGCTTGATCGGGGTCGTTGCGCAGCGCCCGAATCTCGACTTCAACCTGACTGCGCGCGAGATTCTCACGTTCCATGGAGCTTACTTCGGCCTTTCGCATCACGAGCGGTCCAAGCGCGCCGAAGCCTTGCTCGAACGCTTCAAATTGACGGATCGCGCCGACCACATGGTTCGCGGTTTTTCGGGCGGCATGATGCAGCGTCTCTCGATCGCCCGCGCCATGATGCACGACCCTCAGGTGCTCTTCCTAGATGAGCCCAGCGCCGGCCTCGATCCGCAAACGCGCTTGCTCCTCTGGGAAATCGTTCGCGAGTACAACCAGACCGGCAAAACCATCCTACTTACCACGCACAACATGGAAGAAGGCGACGCGCTTTGCCAGCGCTTGGCCATCATTGATCATGGCCGGGTCATCGCGCTGGGAACTCCTTGCGAATTGAAGGCTTCGGTCCCTGGAGGCTTCCTGCTCCGCTTGCGCTTTGGCGTGCACTCGCCCGAGTTTCTCGAACGCTTGCAAAGTCTCTCCGGGGTTCGCGAAGTGCGCGCGACCGACGGAGTTGGCGCCGATCTGTACGCCGACCGCGGCGGCTCGCTGGTTCCAGCCGTAGCGCAGCTCGCCTCTGCCGCCGGAGTGGAGTTGCACGACGTGCACATCTCCGAGCCGAGCCTCGAAAATCTTTTCCTTCACCACACCGGAAGGAGCTTGCGCGAATGAATTGGAAAACGTTTCTGGCGATTCTCGCGCGCGACGCTCACGTGGCGCGGCGGAACTTCGTGGCGCTGCTTTTCCAGACCTTTCTCCAGCCGCTGATGTTCGTGTTTATTTTCGGCCGCGTGATGGTCGGCAGCGGCTACATGCCGCCTTCCTACAAAAGCCTGCTGCTGCCGGGCATCATGGCCATCTGCATGGTGGGCACCGGCATCTGGGCGGTGGCCATGCCGGTGATTGCCGAATTTCAGTTCACCCACGAAATCGAAGACCGCTTGCTGGCGCCCATGGAGATTTCCTGGCTGGCGGTGGAAAAGGTCGTGGCCGGCACATTGCAATCGCTGGCCGCAGGCCTAATGGTGATTCCTGCGGCGTGGCTTCTGCTCCGGCCCGGCGTCGATTTGCGCGTGCCTCATCCTTTGCTCTTCGCGGCCGTATCGCTTCTGGTCGCGCTTTTCTCTGCAACGGGCGGTCTCGCGCTTGGCTGCAGCATGCAGCAGACGCACATCGGATTGATGTTTAGTCTGATTGTGGCGCCGATGATTTTCTTCGGCTGTACATACTATCCCTGGAGCGCACTGGAAAGTTTTCCGATCCTGCAGAAGGCGGTGCTCGTGAATCCGCTGGTGTATGCGAGCGAAGGCCTGCGCGCCACGCTCGTGCCGCAGTTTCCTCATCTTCCTTTGCCGGCGGTTCTGGCAGTTTTGCTCTTCGCCAACTTCTTGCTGATGGCGATGGGTCTAAGAAAGTTTTACGGCAAGGCGGTCAGCTGAGTTCCTCGGTGGGGCCCGCATTCTGGGGCGGGCCGCTATCTGCTGAAAACTTATGCCTGACGGCTGATTTTGTCCCGGCCTCCCTGTGTGTTAACGTTTTGCGTTTATGAAGAAGCGCATTGGCGTGCTCTTGAGCGGCCGCGGTTCGAATTTCGAGGCTTTGGCGGAATCCGTGGCTGCGGGCCGCATCCCCAACGCGGAAATCGCCATTGTCATCAGCAACCGCGAGGGCGCGCCGGGAATCGACCGCGCCAAATCGCGCAGCATTTCGACACGCGTGATTCCTTCGAAGGGGCTCGAACGCGAAGCCTACGACCGCCAGGTCGCGGCCGTTCTCGACGAAAACAAAGTCGATCTGGTTTGCCTCGCGGGTTACATGCGCTTGCTATCGCCATATTTTGTGGCCAAATTTCCGAACCGCATCTTGAATATTCATCCCTCGCTGCTGCCGTCGTTTCCGGGGCTCGAAGCGCAGCGCCAAGCACTCGAGTATGGCGTGAAATTCGCCGGGTGTACCGTGCATTTTGTGGACGAAAATCTCGACGCCGGTCCCATCATCGTGCAGGCCGTCGTTCCCGTGATGGATGACGACACGGAAGCGACGCTCTCGGAAAGAATCCTGAAAGAAGAGCATCGCATTTATTCCGAAGCGGTTCGCATCGTTCTTGAGGGAAAATGTAAGATCGTGGGCCGCCGAGTCCTGAAGTCGTAGCGGCCGCCTTCTGGAGGCGGGCGCCCGCGGGCCTGGGCAATATTTGAGCCGCGCACTGGGCCGATTGGTCATCCTGAGCGAAGGATCTCAACGTAACACGAGCCATGACGCAGGGCGCGAAACCAAAAGTCGAAATGACCGAACACAAATTCAAACCGGTCGAAGAGCAGCTCGCCTACATCAAAAAAGGCGTCGCGGAAATCATTCCGGAACCGGAGTTAGTGGCCAAACTCGAAGCATCGCGCAGAAGCGGGAAACCGCTGCGCGTTTATCTCGGCGTGGACCCCACCGCGCCCGATCTTCACCTCGGCCACACGGTGGTGCTGCGCAAGCTGAAACATTTTCAGGATCTGGGCCACACGGCGGTTTTCCTGATTGGCGATTTTTCCGCGATGATTGGGGATCCCACGGGGGTATCGGAAACACGCCCCCCGCTGACGCGCGAGCAAGTAGACGGCAACGCCAAAACCTATCTCGAGCAGGTTTACAAGATTCTCGACCGCGAAAACACCGAAGTCCGCTACAACAGCGAATGGCTTAGCAAGATGCACGCCGAAGACGTCGTGCGGCTATGCGGGCGTTACCAGCTAGCCCGGATGTTGGAGCGGGAGGACTTTCGTTCACGTCTCCGGAATAATCAGCCAATTTCCGTTCATGAGTTGCTCTACCCCTTGCTGACCGCTTGCGACGCAGTGGAACTGAAATCGGATGTCGAACTCGGGGCAACCGAACAAAAGTTCAACTTACTGATACATCGTGACATCCAGCGGGAGTACGGCTTGGCCGGCCAAGTAGCGCTTACCATGCCGATTCTCGTGGGACTCGATGGCCAGCGTAAAATGTCCAAAAGCCTCGGCAACTATGTCGGCATCACCGAAGAGTCCTATGAGATGTTCAAAAAAATCATGTCCATTTCAGATTCTTTAATGTGGTCCTATCTTGAATTACTAACCGACCGAACGGCTGACGAAGTCAGAAGCCTGCAACAGAATGTACAGGCCGGTACTACGCATCCGAAGCAGGTCAAAGTATCCCTCGCCAGCCAAATTGTTAGAGACTTCCATGGCGAACAGGCCGCGCGCAAAGCGGCCTCCAGCTGGGAACGGCAATTTAGCGATCGGCAAGTGCCCGATGATGCTCCAGTTAAAACCTTGTCGAAAGGCAGCTACGTTGGCTCGGAGCAGGGCAAAGTATATTTATCGAGAGCATTGTTGCAAATTGCTGCTGCGCCCTCTCGTGCTGAAGCGGAGCGCCTGATCAAACATGGGGCGGTGGAACTCGATGGAGCGGTCATTAAAGATCCAAGACACGAAATAGATCTCAACGTGCCGCGAAGATATCTGTTGAGAGTCGGGAAGAAGAACATTTTCTATCTGGATGTCAGATGACCCGGCTCTGTGCCAGAAAAGCGGTCAGGGAACACGGGCCGCTACGCTAACACCTCTTTCACTAAATCCGCAACGTAGTTCCCGATGGCGGGCGCGGCAGTGAGGCCGGGCGACTCCATACCGACGAGATGGATGGCTTGCGGGACGTGGGGATCGCGGGTAATCACGAAATCGACGATGCCGCCTTTGTGGCTGGGCGGAACGAGCTTCGGACGCAACCCCGTGTAGCCGAGCTGCAAATCGCTCTCTTCCACTTCCGGCAAAAGCATTTTCGCGCTTTCTGTAAAGGCCCGAATGGGCAGCCGATTTTTCTCGTAATTGTCTTTCCCTTCCACGTAGGTTGCCGTCGGTCCGAGAAGGAACGTGCCCCACAGTGTTTTGGTGAAATGCACGCCGAGGCTCAGCCCGTCGCTGTGCGGCAGAGGATAAACCAGATTGTTGATGAGCGAAGAGCGCGGGCCGCGCACTTCACAGTATTCACCACGCACCGGATAAATCTTCCAGGAATGATTGCCCAGCATGGCCGCAACCTCGTCAGCATACAGTCCCGCCGCGTTGATGACGCATCGCGCTTCGATTTTTTCTTGCTGTGCATCTTCCTCTTCCTGGTCTCCAATGCGCAGTCCAACCCGAATGGTGCTTCCCGAGGGTTCGAGCGAAACCACCTTTGCGCGCGTGACCAGGTTCGCGCCTTGATGGGTGGCCACACGCGCATAGGCGTGGACGAGCTCCTCGGCGGAAACGATGCCGGTGGAGGGCACATGGAGCGCGGCCACGCCGCGAATGTGCGGTTCGCGCTTGCGAATTTCCGCTGCCTCCACGATCTCTAGGCCTTTGACGCCATTGTCCTCGCCGCGCTTCTTGAGCGCAGTGAGTTCAGGCTCTTCGTGCGCAGCGGCGGCGACCACCAATTTGCCGCAGTGGCGAAAAGGAACGTTGTGTTTCTCACAAAACTCGTAAGTAAGACGATTGCCTTCGACGCACAGGCGCGCCTTCAGCGAGTCCTTTGGGTAATAGATTCCGGAGTGGTTGACGCCGCTGTTGCGTGTGCTGGTGGCCATGCCGAGCTTGGGAAACTGCTCCACCAGAAAAACGTCTTGCCAGCTGGCCGAAACGGCGCCGGCGATGGCGCAGCCAATCACGCCGCCGCCGATGATCAGGATGTTTGCTTGATCCATGTGTTTTGAAATCAATTTCAGCTACTGCTCGCCGCCGGCTTCGTCGAAGAAGGTTTTGCAAGGCACGAGGCGCGCTTCGGTGCCGTCGTGGACAGCATAGGAAGCTTGATTGCTGGCTTCATAACCGTTGCGCCAGAGCGAAACCGCGCCGTGCGCGCCGTCCTTATTGATGGCGTAGAAATACAGATGAAAGGTGCCAAGTTTCTTTTTGTCGTTTTTGTAGTTGTGCACAACGCGCGTCATGGCTTCCATGCACGCGTCGGTGGGTGATTTGCCCTGGCGCATCATTTCCACAATGGTGTGCCCGCCGCAGACCTTGATATTTTCCTCGCCCTTGCCGGTAGAGCCCGCCGCGCCCACTTCGTTGTCCGCGTAGCAGCCCGCCCCGATGATCGGCGAATCGCCCACGCGCCCGGGGATTTTCCAGGAGAGGCCGGAAGTGGTTGTGGTGGCCGAGATGTCGCCTTTCGCGTCGACGGCCATGCAGGGAATTGTGCCGGTGGGCGGATGGGCGATGACGCGCTCGGCATAAGCGATTTCCTTTTCATCGCCTTTAAACAAGGAGCTCATGTAGGCCTTCCATTCGGGGGAATCAATTCCTGGGCGCCAGTTGAAGGAAGTCTTGGCTTTCCACGCGAGCCAGATTTTCCGCGAATGCTCGGTCAGAAGATTCATCTCCTCGAATCCCTCGGCTACGGCGAAGCGGCGCGCGCCATCGCCCACGATCATGGTGTGGTTGGTGTTTTCCATCACGGTTTTGGCAAGGCGCGAAGCATTTTTGATGCGGCGCACCGCGGCGACGGCGCCCGCCCGGTGCGTAGGACCGTGCATCACACTGGCGTCTAGTTCGACTTCTCCTTCTTCATTGGGCAAGCCGCCATAGCCGACCGAATCGTCGTTCGGATCGTCCTCGACCACGGTGACCACTGCCACCACCGCGTCAAGCGTGTCGCCGCCTCTCTTGAGAATGTCCATGCCCTTATCGAGGGCATGGAGGCCGTTGGCGCTCGAGATGATGAGCGGGCGTTTCCCCTGAGCGGGAGTTACGAGGTTAGCGAGAGAGCCTGCGGCATGACCATTCGGCGTCGTGCGGCCGAAGAGTTCATTTGCGCTGGCAAGGGCGCTGCCAGCCAATGAAGTGAGAAAGAACTTGCGTCGTGACCACAATTCCATGATGGAAAGCCTCCAGGAAGTCCGGAGGCACAATATAACATCCGAAGTTAGAAGTTAGAGCCGGGAATTCAGACGGCGTGGTTCTTCGGATTGCCCAGCAAGCACTTCGGTTTGACGGCTCACCCTCGAGGGATGCCGACACGGCGGACAAGATCCTGAAACCGGGGATCGCTTCGGAGGGGGTTGAGTCGGGGATCCACCCCGATCCAGGGGATTCAAGTGGATCGCTCAAGGAAAGCCTGCTGCATGGACTCAAGAGCTTTTTCCTTTTCTCCGAGGTCCGCGTAGGCATCCGCGACAATGAAACGGCAGACGTATTCTTTCTTGGCCTTCTCCAAGGCGTCGCCGAGAAACTGTCTGGCCTTGGCGGTCTGGCCCGCCCGGGCGAGAGCCGATGCGGCGGTGGCGATTAGGCTAGGACTGCTCGAGATGCGAACGGTGTCGGCGGCGGCCCGCAGGGCTTCGGCAGGTTTCCCCATCTGCGCGTAAGCCAGCGCGAGGATGGCATAAGGAACACCCGCCGAGGGTTCCAGCTCAATGGTCTTCTGCGCTTGCTCAACGGTTTCGGGCATTCGTCCCGAGAAGTAGTAGATCCAGAGCGCTTCTTTTCGGCTTTCCACCGCAAGCGGATCGACAAGATAGGCCTGCTGTACGCGGGCAAGCGCTTCCTCAAAGCCCCCAAGAGTTCCCAGGTAATTGGCATAACCCAACTGAGCTTCCGGCAAGCTCGGATTGATTTCCAGCGCCCGGCGATATTCCTTTTCAGCTGCGGGCCAATCCCAATCAGAAAACAAGCGCACATAGCCAAGCCTGACGTGCCCGCTTGCGAGGTTGGGGTCGAGTTGAACGGCCTCGAGGGCCGCCTCCTTTGCCCGCGGCATCACCTCGGCGGGAGAACTGTAATAGGTGGTTGCGGCGGTGTAGGCTTCCGCCAGGGCCGAGTAGAGTCGCGCATCTTTTGGATTCTTGGCTATTCCTTCTTGAAAATACTGGATGGCCTTATTCACGCTCTCCTGCGTGTCTTCCCCGACTTCATGTAGGCCCAGAAGATACTTGTCGTAGCTTTCCAGGTTGACCGGCAGAGGCGCCGAAGCGCCAGTCTGTGCCGGAAGCAACTGGATGGAAAGCGAATGAGTGATTTTCTCGGCGATTTCGCGCTGAATGTTCAACACGTCGGTAAGCGGCCGCTCATAGGACTCGGCCCAGAGATGGGTTTGTTCGGTTGCCTGGATTAGCTGCGCGGTGATTCGTACGCGGTCGCCGCCGCGGCGTACGCTGCCTTCCAGCAAGTAGCCCACGCCGAGCTCGTGGCCAATTTGCGCCATGCTCTCCTTCGTATGCTTGTAGCGGACGATGGAGGTTCGCGCGATGACGCCAAGCTTGGCGGGCTGGAGCTGGCCGAGTTGGGCGATCATCTCCTCGGTGAGACCATCAGCGAAATAGTCTTCCCGCGGGTCGCCACTGAAATTCTCGAACGGCAGCACGGCCAACATCGCTCTTTGAACCGGAGGGTTCCGCGGGGACCAGAATCGCCTTGCCACAACAATCGCCATCACGGTTAGCGCCATCACCACGGCCAGCGGCAATAACCAACGCGTTCTCGATGGCTGTGCACGCGCTAGGGTTGGAATTGGCTCAGAAACCTGCGGCGTCGCAAAGCGTGTGGCAGCTGCCTCTTCCTCTTGTCTTACCGCAGCCGCGAAGCGGTAGCCTCGCCGCGGGATGGTCTCGATGTATTCGCGCCCGTCGGGCGCATCGCCTAGTACCTGGCGGAGGTTGAAGATGCGCCGGGACAGGTTGCCTTCCTCGACGAAAACACCCGGCCACACCTTTTGCAGCAGCTCTTCTTTATCGACGATGTGCCCGGCCCGCTCGACCAGAACGAGGAGGGTTTCGAGGTCCTTTGGGGGCAGGGTAACGGGCTGGCCGTCACCGAGCAAGACCCGCTCGTCGGCGTCCAAGCAATAAGGACCGAATGCGAATAAGCGCTTTGCTTTCAAGGAATCACCTGCCGGAAGAACTTCGCAAGAAATCTTTCAGAACTCCTAAAAGACATTCGCAGCTCTCCGCCGTCACAGTGCCCGGACGACCAGCGGTTCAGGCGCCCGCAATTCAGCCCCGGGAAATGCCAGCGATTTTAGCGCATCGGAGGGTGAATTAGGAACACGGGCCGAGAACCGGCAGTTCACGTGGTTCAGTAAAGGGAGGCTGCTCGTATGGAAATGAAACGACTCACAAAACAATTCCAACATTCGATGGTGGCTCTCGTTTTGGCGGGCGCGTGTCCCGGAAGCGCGCCGGCGCAACAGGGACATTCGCACACCCCGACCGCGCAACCTCAGCAATTGACTCCAGCTCAAGACACGCTCCTGAAGGTGGTTCGGGATTCTACCGAGCGCTTCAAGGATGTGAAGATGGCCGAGGCGGAAGGGTACTCGCTTCTGTTCGGTTGTGTCACCGGTCCCGATGCGGGAGCCATGGGAATGCATTTTGTAAACCTGAGCCTCGTGGCATCCGGAGTCATCGACGCTACGCGTCCTCAGATCGTCATTTATGAGCCGATGCCCGACGGCCACTTGCAGTTGATTGGCGCGGACTTCCTGGTGCTTGCCAGCGACTGGGACAAGGCGCATCCTGGACAAGGCGCGCCGCAGCTCATGGGACAACTCTTCCATTACTTTGAAAGCCCCAATCGCTTTGGCCTGCCGGCGTTTTACACGCTTCACGTGTGGGCATGGAAAGAGAATCCCAACGGAGCCTTCGTGAATTGGCATCCCAACGTTTCCTGCCAATCGTTCACAGGCCAATAACCATGACAAAGTAAGGGCAATTTGGGGAATTTCAAAGATTTGAATCGCATTTCGAAAGGAGCGAACATGAAAGCATTACCCTTAGTAGGAGCTGGGCTGGTTTTTGCAGTGGCGGTGTCTCTGGCTGCGGCGCCGGGCGCACCTTCGTGGCGGATGAAGGCCGACTACGTGGAAGCCTGCAGTTGCCACCTGTTTTGCCAATGCTATTTCAACAAGCAAGCGGAACATCCCATGTGCGAATTCAACATGGCCGTGACCGTCCGCGAAGGGCATTCCGGAAATGTCAACCTCGCCAACGCAAAATATTGGCTGACGGGCGACATCGGCGATAAGTGGGGGACGGAGAAGAAGGGATCTTGGGTGACGGTGTCCTTCGATCCAAAAACCAGCCAGGCGCAGCGGGATGCGCTGGCCCCCATTATTATCAAGACCTATGGTCTCGAATGGCCCGAGCTGAAGGTGCAGGAGTCGCCTATCGAAATCCATCAATCGGGCGACATCGTGGAGGCAAAGTTAGCGGACGGAACGCAGGCCTACATGAAGTTGAAGCGCGAGCCGGGCGCCGACGGCAAAGGCGTTGTCTTGCGGAACGTGAACTACTTTAATGCCGTGCAGAATGATGGGTTCCAGTTGTATAAATCCATCGAGCATCGCGCGGACGTGAACGGGCATCAGTTCTCTTATTCCGACCGCAATGCGTTTCTGATCACTATCGTGTCGCAGGAGCCGGGTACGCGCTAAGAACAAGCGAGATGACCCGCATCCGCCGGACGGCAGGATTTGGCGAAGCAGAGACTTCCTGGCCCCTTCGCCACCCTGCCGTTTCCCCGGCGGGTCTGGATTCCCGGCTACTCGAATACTCTTCGCGACCTCCCGCGACCTCCTATTGACATTCGATAGGTAGGCCGCTATTCTTCCTATCGACGCCCGATAGGAGAAAAGCTTGCCCTCCGAACCGACCACCCTCCTGCAAGGGACATCGGACCCGCTCATCTTGAAATCGCTGGCCACCAGCGAGATGCACGGCTTGGGCATTCCCCGCAGAATCCAGCAGATTACCGGCGGCACTTTCGTGGTTGAGCCGGGCTCGCTCTTTCCCGCGCTGCACCGCATGGAAGACCAACGCTGGACCTCGTCGTTTTGGGGAGATTCGGAAAACCACCGCCGCGCGAAGTACTGCCGCTTGACCAAAGCGGGACGAAGGCAACGCGCAGTGGAATCCAAGCGCTGGGCACGCATTTCCGTAGCCATCGCACAAGCATTGGAATCGTCGTAAGCGTTGTAGAGGTGTGGCATGCCGCTCGTTGCAAAAGCCCGCAGTTTCCTGCGAAACCTTTTTTTTACCCAGCGAGTGGACGAAGACCTGGACCAGGAGGTTCGCTCGCACCTCCAACTGCTGACCGAGGAAAATGTTCGCGCGGGCATGCCGCGGAAAGAAGCGGAGCGCGCGGCGCGGATGGAGCTGGGTGGCGCCGAGCAGGTGAAAGAACAAGTTCGCGAGAAGCGGCTTGGCAACGGGCTCCATGCGGTGATGGTCGATTGCCGCTTCGGTTTGCGGCAACTTCGCAAGAACCCCGGCTTCACTCTCACGGTGGTCCTTACCCTGGCGCTTTCGGTTGGCGCGAACACGGCGATTTTTTCTCTGGTGAACGCTCTTCTGCTGAAGAGCCTGCCTTATCCGCATCCGGAACGAATGGGTACGATTTACACCCGCATCGTAGGCTCCTCCGCCGCATCCGATGAAAGGCACAACGTAAATGGAGAGCAATGGGAGCTGCTGCGCGACAATGTTCCGGCGTTGATCTCGGCGGTGTCCTCGGGTGGCACTTCGGGGGTGAATCTCAAAGCGGGTTCGCAAGTGGAATACGTGCACAGAGGACGTGTTTCGGCGCACTATTTTGACGTGCTCGGGATTCAGCCTGTCCTGGGTCGCAATTTTTCTGAAGACGAGGATCGGCCCCACGGGCCTAATGCCGTCATTCTCAGTTACACTCTTTGGCGAAATGTTTTCCGAGCCGACCCGGGTATTCTGGGGCAATCTATCCTGATCCGCAGCGAACCATACACGGTCGTAGCAATGCTCCCGCAGGGCGCAACGACTCCCTTGAACGCCGACGTCTACACGCCGCTTCGACCCAGCCGCTCGGGCGAAGGTGGAGGAACGAACTTTCACGCCATCACCCGGCTCCGCGATGGCGCGACTTGGCAAGCGGCGGATGCTGAGATCAATCGCGCCTGGTTAAGCCGTCCTCATCCGTATGAATTAGGTGAGTTTCCGGGCGCGAAGTTGAGCTATTACTCCGTTTCGTTGCAGAAAGGCCAAACCGACTCGCTGCGCCCGCAGGTGCTGGCGCTGATGATCGCCGCGGGTTTCATCTTGCTGATTGCCTGCGCCAACCTGGCGGGGCTGACGCTCGTGCGCATGCTGCGACGAACCTCCGAAGTGGCCACGCGGCTGGCGCTGGGAGCTTCGAGCTGGCAGATTCAGCGGCAGTTCTGGATCGAAAACCTGCTTCTCGCCCTCCTAGGTGGCGCAGTGAGCATTGGTGTCGGCTATCTCGCCCTTAACGAACTGTTTCTGTTGTTGCCCGAACACTTTCTCCCTGTCGGGAGGGTACCCCTGGATGGGCACGTGATGGCCTTCACGCTCGCTGTCTCTGTTTTGACCAGCGTGCTCTTTGGCATGCTTCCGGCGCTTGAGGTTCGCAAGGTGGATCTGCGCTCTTCGATGACCGACCGCAGCGGGGTGAGAGCCGGAAGCGTACGCGTCCGGCAGGCACTCATTGCGGGCGAGGTTGCTCTGACGGTTGTGCTGCTGGCCGGCTCCGGGCTGCTGATCCGAAGCCTGATCCACTTGGAGACGCTGCCGCCGGGGTTTAATCCACAAGGCGTGTTGGTTGTTAAGGCGTCTCTCGATGATGTTCGCTACCACGATCCAGCAGCCTTCCGAGCGCTCCTGGACAAGAGCACGGCCGCGATGCGCCAGATTCCCGGAGTGCAGAATGCGGCTGTTGGATTGAGCCTGCCCTATGAGCGTGTGCTGAACGACTGGATCACGCTAAGCGACGGAAAGGAGACGGGCACGCAGGGTGGGACCGATGAGCTGTATGTCACTCCCGGATATTTCGACACCCTTCAAATGCCGGTGCTGGCAGGCCGCGTCTTTACAGACGCAGACAGCCCTAATGCGCAGCACGTAGCCGTGGTGAACCAGTCCTTCGCGCGAAAATTTTATGCTGGCAGCAATCCGGTGGGCCGGTACATCAATAACGACATCTTGATTGTGGGCGAAGTAGCCGACGTCCCCATTGCCTCCGGCTTGCACCCCGTCGCCCCGATTCAGACCGAGCAGACTATGTATATTCCCGCTGCCCAGATGGAGGGGCCGTCTCTCGCGCTGCTGCATGTGTGGTTTCAGCCGGACTGGGTTGTGCGAACGGCAGGTCCAGTTGGGGGTTTAACCGCCGAAATGCAGCGCGCACTGGCCAAAGCAGATCCGAACCTGCCGGCCTCGGGCTTCTACAGCATGAAGGACCTGCTGGCTCGGACGCTGACGACGCAGCGCATGGAAGTTGCTCTGCTCGGCGCCATGGCGGCGCTGGCGCTGCTGTTGAGCGCAGTCGGCATCTTTGCGCTGGTGGCCAACATGGTGGCCCAGAAGACGCGCGAGATCGGCATCCGCATGGCCTTGGGCTCCAGCCTCGGGCAGGTCATGATGCAGATCGGTAGCTCAGGGGTGGGCGCACCGCTGCTTGGCGTCGTACTGGGGCTCGCGCTTGCTGCGGGAGCGTTGCGCGTGATGAGCAGCGTAATTTACGGCGTGGGCGTATACGACACCGCGACGATTCTGGTTGTTGTGCTGACGCTCCTTGCCGTGGCCATTCTCGCTACCGTCCTGCCGGCCTTGAAGATTGCCAGGATCGACCCGGCCAGGACGCTCCGCGAGGAATAGGTACCGCAACGGCGAAATGAATCCTTAGTTGCCTTCATACAGATAAGCCGCAAAATGGGACGCGCTAAAGCGCGCCCCTCCGCGGACTGTGCGGCGGGGCAGATTCCTCCCTGAAAAAATCGCGTCGAGCTGAAATTTCCCCGCACCCGCCTGCGTACGATATGTGGGAGGCACATATATGGGCGCAAAAGTGGAGGAGGAGTGGAAGAAAGGAAGCGCGGAGCTCTTGGTTTTGTCCCTGTTGGAGGACCTGCCGCGGCATGGCTACGAAATCGCCAAGCTCATTGAAATCCGCTCGGCCGGTGCGCTCCACTTTCATGTGGCCTCGCTCTATCCCCTGCTTTACCGGCTCGAAAAGCGGGGCGGGATCCAAGGACGTTGGGTAGAGAAACCAAATCAGAGACGGCGGCGGTATTACCGGCTGACCACGGCGGGACGGCGCATCCTGGCGCTGCAACGCAAGAAGTGGCTGGAGTTCGCCGGAGCCGTGGGCCAAATCGCGGGAGTGCAACATGCCTGAATGGAACCTGGAAATTCGCAGACGTTTGGTGGGGCTCAATCTTCGGCCCGAGCGGGAAGCAGAAATCGTCGAGGAGCTCTCGGATCATCTTCAGCAGTGCTACGAAGAGGCGCGAGCGCGAGGCGCAGAGGAGGATGAGGCGTTTCGCCAAGTGATCGCGGAAATCGATTGGCGAGGGTTCGCTCCGGAACTTCAGGTTACGGAGCGGACGCCGCAGTCGAACGCGGTGCCTGAGGGAGCGGCAACGAGCGGACACTTCTTCGAGGACCTCTGGAAGGACGTGCGCTTTGCCCTGCGCATGCTGCGAAAAGGCCCTGGTTTCACGGCCGTGGCGGTGCTGACGCTGGCTCTGGGCATTGGCGCAAACACGGCGGTCTTCACGGTGGTCGACTCGCTCATCTTGAATCCGCTGCCCGTCGAAAAAATCTCCACACTCGCCGCGCTCAACACGACAGAAGCCAGAAGGACGGCGCAATCCGGCGACTTGCAAGCCCTCTCTTACTTGAATCTCAAAGAGATTCGGGAGCGCACGCACGCTTTCCGGAGCCTTTCCGGTCATTCCTATCCCGTGGCGGTCACGATGACCGATAAGGACCAGCCGCGCCGAATTTTCGCGGAAATCGTGACCACAAATTACTTCGAGACTCTTGGCATACATCCGTTCCTCGGAAGATTCTTCCTTCCGAGCGAAGATGCTATGCCTGGTGCTGCTCCCGTCGCGGTGCTGGGCTACACGGCGTGGCAAAGCCGGTTTGGCGGAACTCCCGACATCCTCGGGCGAACCATCACGCTGAACGAAACTCAATTCATGATCATCGGCGTCGCGCCCAAGGGATTTAAAGGCGTGTACGCCGTTTTTGGGCCGGATCTTTGGGTGCCTTCGATGATGGCGGCCGAAGTCCTACCCGCCGAGCAGCGGAATGCCTTGAGCGATCGCGGCCTGCCGCTCTTCACGGGAATCGGCCGGCTCGCGCCAGGCGTTACCCTCGCGCAGGCTCGTGCAGAAATGAACATCGTGGGCGCGGCTCTGCAAAAAGAAGATCCGGACGCCAACGAGGGAAAGATTCTTACTGTGACGCCTTTGATCGAAGCTGCCTACGGACCGGAACGGCAACCGGTCGTGTTCGGCGGCATTTTGCTGATGACCATCGTGGGATTCGTTTTGCTCATCGCTTGCTCGAATGTGGCGAATTTGCTTTTGGCGCGTGCGAGCGTTCGCCGGCAGGAGATTGCCGTTCGCATGGCGCTTGGCGCGGGGCGCCGTAGACTCATCCGCCAACTGCTCACCGAAAGCGTGCTGCTGGGTCTTTTTAGCGGTGTTCTCGGCTTCGTATTCGGCTATGGCGGATGCCGATTTCTCGAATCCTTGCGCCCCGCGGAGTACGCGCAGAACCTTCAAGACCTGAGGCTCGACGCGGGCGTGTTTGTCTTTGCGTTTGCTGTTGCCATTCTAACCGGACTGCTGTTCGGCATTGTGCCTGCGTTGCGGTCTTCGCGTGTTTCTGTTTCCGAAGTCCTTAAAGAGGAAACGCGCAGCCCAGGACGCGTCCGAAGCCGCGTAACCTTGGCGAACACACTCCTCGCTGGGCAGGTTGCAGTTTCGCTTGTTTTGCTCGTGGTTGCCGGTCTTTTCCTGCGAAGCATCGAGCGTGAGTACGTGATCGATCCTGGCTTCCAAACCAAGCACCTGGCGCTTTTCATGTTGTATCCGGGTCAGGCCGGATACGACCGCGTTCGCACAGGGCAGTTTTACAAACAGGTTCTGGACGGGATCGCCAGGATTCCCGGCGTCGCGTCGGTCTCGTGGGCATCGAACCTGCCGTTGTGGGGTCACAAAGAGACGGGCATCGCGATTGAAGGGCAGGAAGCGCGCAAGAAATCCGAAGCTATCTCGGCCGTTGTGGACACGGTGGATCTCAACTATTTCTCCACCATGGATATCCCGCTCGTAATGGGTCGCGACTTTTCAGAGAACGATCGCGATGTTTCTACCCCCGTGGCCATCATCAATGAAACGATGGCCGCCAAGTATTGGCCAAACCAAGACCCGCTCGGGAAGCGCTTGCAATTGCCTCGCGGCAAACAGCTCCTGCAAGTAGTGGGCGTCGTGAAGACCGCGAATTATCAAACGCTGGGCGAGCCGCCGCAGCCGTGCGTCTACATTCCGTTGCGGCAGAATTACGCCGACAGCATGATTCTTTACATCCGCAGTGAACGTGACCCCTCCACAGTTCTCGCCGCAGTTCAGGGAGAAATTCACAGCCTCGATCCCGGTTTGCCGATGGAAGACATTCGCACCGGGACCAAAGTCATTGATCAAGCGCTCTGGTGGTCGAAGATTGGCGTGGGCTTGCTGGGCGCTTTCGGACTCCTGGCCCTGGGCCTCGCCTCGGTGGGCCTGTACGGAATCATGGCGTACTCGGTGAATCAGCGGCGGCGCGAAATCGGAGTGCGTATGGCTTTAGGGGCGAACCAGGGAAGCGTGTCCCTTCTGGTGCTTGGTCAAGGAATGACGGTAGTAGCCAGCGGTGTTGCCGTGGGAATGGCGCTCTCGCTTCTGCTCGGACGCGTGCTCTCGCGATTCCTCTACGGCATCAGCGGAAGCGATCCGCTCAGCCTGGTGGGAGCTTCGCTCGCGCTGCTTGCCGTGGCTTTTTTCGCGTGCTACCTGCCGGCGCGAAGCGCGAGCCGCGTCGATCCTCTCGTGGCGTTGCGAGAAGCCTAAACGCTAGGTTGAACGCCGCCTCAGGCCGCGCCCGATCGTTAGTTTCTAGGCACGGATTGAGACAGGAGACGCTTAGCGGTGTCGCGCACACCACGCACGTACGCATTTCCAGGCGACGAAGGAACCAGCTTCAGGTAATTGTCCAGGTCCCGCACCTGAGATTGATAATCCTTCCTCTTTGCGTGGACGTCTGCGAGCACCAGATAAACATCCGGGTAGTCGGGTTTGCGGAGGAGCGCCTCGCGCAAACTTTTTTCCGCTTCGTCCGCGCGGTTCTGATCGAGCAGCGCAATTCCCAGGAACAGATGGCCCTGTGGGGAATCCGGATCGGTTTCCAGGCCGCGCTTAATCAAGTCCTCACCTTCCTTGGGTTTGCCCTGGTTGCACAAGATCAACCCATAAGCAAACTGCGCGCGGGCGTAATGGCCGTCGCTTAAATCGATGGCTTTTTGGAGGGCTTCCATGGCTTCCATCTGATGATGCAAACGCAATTCCGCAACACCGATTTGATAAAAAGCTTCGTAATAATCCGGGTACGCGGCCGCCGCCTTCTTAAAGTGCCCGAGACTTCCGGCGAAATCGTTTTTGGCCATGCGCTCGAGCCCGCGCTGGTACTCATCCTGGGCCTTCGAGGGAATTTTCAACTCCCGCACAGAGACGGTATAGGCGTTTGCGCTGGGCGGAGGCGCGCTCGAGGAACTGAGGCACAGTGTCACTTCCGCCGGAAAAAAGCTGACCTGCGTGATGGCGCTGGCAATCCCATATCCCTGTTCCGCAGCGCTCACTTCGTAAGCGCCCGGGGGCACCTCGCGAAGTTCGAAATGACCGTCAAAATCCGTGCTGATGGTTTCGATCGTGCCGGCCGACAGAGAGCGAATGTTCACGAAAACTTGTGACGCAGGTTTCGCACCTCGGTTCAGATACACCGTTCCCTGGATTTCTCCCGTACGCTTCCCGAAGGGCCGGTTGGGAGGGCCATCAAAGAAATCCGCCTGGGCGAGAGCAGGGGGAATTTCTGCGAGCAAGGTGAGAATCAAAACGAGAAACCACACGGGAAAGAATGCCGTGCGCAGCTTGGACTTCCAAACTTGCAAAATCATTTCAGACACCTCGACCTAATCTGAGCTCGCGAGAAAACTCTTTTTTGACGGGCTGCTGAAAAATCGCGAACGCTATCGTGGACGGAAGCTCGGGGCGAGCGAAACAATCGCGTGATTCGCCAACACAGGAAAGCCCTTGCGCGGCAAACTCCGCTGCTCGATCAAAGAAGCCTACAATCCGCAGTGCTCATGGGGTCTTTTCCGCGAGCAGAGATTCTTCAGCATCCTGCCGGGGACCAGGTGCGACTGGAGGGAGTAAATCTTCGGGGCGCTGATGGCCACTGCCGCCGTACTACTGCGGCAGAATTAGTGGCTTTACTTGCGCCGCCGTTGCACCGTTTTCTCCCAAGTGCCAGCCGTCGCGTGGGCGGACTATGGAGGAGAGAGGCAAGCCGTTTGCCAAAGCGGGGAAGAATCGTTTTGGCGATTTAAGTTCCCCGAAGCGAATTGGATGCGAAGGAGGAAAGGGCCAAGTACTTCTTTGCATACCGGCCGGCGATGGCAGACCAAGTGTAAATTTGACCAGCAACACGGCGATTTTGTTTCGGCGAATTTTTCATCGACCGGCAAATACCTGATGAATTTCCTGGGCGTTCACCTGCCAAGAAAATGCCGAGAATTCTTGGTCGATTCGGGATAGCTGGGGGGTTGTTGTGGACGCGAGGTCTTCGCGTGACTTTCGCGCATTGCGATTGCAGAGCGTCTGTGGAAACGCGTGCGACCGAACAATTCAGGACAAGCAAACGTTCCCGGCGGGACGCGTTACTGGTGAAAGCGGAGATATCCTGTAGAGCCCTGTAGAGCCCCGTAGAGCATGTTGACTGCGGGGACGGACCCGGGCGCGCTTGGAGCTGAAGGAACTCCTTCGTCGGCTGAACCGCGAAGGCAAAACAGTGTTCATCACTTCGCATGTGCTGTCGGACCTGGAGGAAATCTGCACATCTCTGGGCGTTATGGAAAAGGGGAAACTGCTGCGTGTAGGCAAAATCGGCGACGTGATGCGCGGAGCGGGGCACACCAAGCGCGTGCGGATCAAGCTGGCGGCCGCAGGATTTGCACTCGGGGCATGGCTGGCAGCGCGCCCGGGCGTGAGTGAAGCGCGAGAAGAAGGACTGGAAGCGGAAATGGTGTTTCCAGGAACGGACGGGGAACTGGCGGCGTTGCTGGCTCTGAACATCGCGGTATTCTTCGCTCTGGGCCTGGCGGCAATTCGAAACCAGGAGGGCGTCGGAAGAATTCTACGGACTCAGGAGGGCGGAGGAGCGGGTTGGCTCGACTTGGCCTGGCCGGCGCCCCTATTGGTGGCTGGAGCGGCTGCCGCAAGCTTGATCGTCGTCGCGGGAGTGGCTTCGGGGGCACTCTTCCTGATCATTTTCTACGTATGCATCATGATCTTGATGGCTCCGCTCGGAATTTTTTCAAAACCCGAGCGAGCGGCTTTCTCGGCGTTTTTGATTCCCTCCGGCGCGTTTATGCTAGACCACGCGAATTGCATTTTGCGGCCCGCCATTTGGATCGCAGCTTTCCTGGCGCAGTGCTTGTTGATCGCCGTGTTTATCGGCCTGCAGACGAAAGCCATTGACGAATTGAACCCGCCGGCAAGTGCCCCCGCTGCACCTCCCAAGCGCCGCTCAAATCGAGTTTGATCGCAAAACTTTAGCTTAATTTCTGCGTTGGCCTGCGGAATTTAGAAACAGGTGTTGGCCTTTTGACGCGTGGTTTACCGGCAAGGGGCCGCGCCTTTTTCGGTCAATTGCCTTGCGGACGGCAAATCTTCCGGCACCCCCTTTCGCGCGGTTTTTTTTCAGAAGCCATGACGCCACAAAGTCAGCGCCCAACCCATTAAACAAAAACGACTTGCGTCCTCTCTGAAAGCGTTATCAAAAATTTTGCCTGCTGCTTTCTCTTGACTTACGTTTGGCTGGCTCGGGCCTCTGACTCGAACGCGGAGTCTCGGGGGCGAGTCCTGGAGGGATCAAGTTTTGAGGTGTTTCATCTTTCCCGTTGACTTAGCGCCCTTTTGTTGCAACATACGTTGCTGCATCTTGGGAGCTCGCTCGGCCCGAACGGGGCTTCCTCGTTCGCAAGCGGGTCCTCGCCTCGCGTCAAAGAAAAAAGACCAGGAGTTGTGAGCGGAAGCGGTGAAGGAGGAGAAATGAGAAAGCGCAGACTATTGGTGTTTGTTCTCGTCATTCTCATGCTGGGGCTCATGCCGGCCTTGACTCTGGGGCAAGTCGCAACCACAGGCAAAATCGCGGGCGTAGTAACCGATGCTTCCGGCGCCGCGGTACCGAATGCCGCCGTGACCGTCAAAAGCACCGCGCTCATGGCCGAGCGTACGACAATTTCAGGGGCCGACGGCGCCTACCTTTTCGACCTTTTGCCGCCCGGCGCCTATGAGGTCACGGTTACCTCCAAAGGATTTAAGGCCTTCACCGAAGCAGGAGTTGTTCTCACCGCAGGCTTCACCGCAACGGTGAATGCAAAGCTCCAAGTGGGAGAACTAACCGACGTCGTGCGCGTCGAAGGGGAAAATGTAATAGACCTGCAAAACGTCCAGGCTTCCACCACATTTGATCAAACGCTGCTGCAAGACATCCCCAGCGGGCGCGATCCGTGGTCAACGGTTGCACAGATGCCGGGAGCCACCGTCGGAACATTCGATGTGGCCGGCAACAACAGCTATCAGCAGTCCGCAATGCAGGTCCATGGAAGCACGCAAGCCGAGCAAATTTATAGCTTCAATGGTCTAGATTTGAATTGGCCCGGCGCGAACGGCGGTTATACGCAGTTTTACACCAACCACGACTCTTTCGATGAGTTTCAGGTCGTAGCTGACAATGCTCCTGCCTCCGTGCCCATCGGCGGCATTTACATGAATATGGTGACGAAATCCGGGTCGAATGAGCTCCACGGCCAAGCAGCCGCGTATTATCTAACCGCAGCTTTCCAGGCTGGCGTAAAGCAGCCTAAAAACGCTGTTGTGAACACCGGTTCTCCCTTTGACATGACTCTGGACGCTTCGGCGAGCCTCGGTGGACCCGTCATTCGAGACCGGTGGTGGCTGTTTGGTTCTTACCGGCGTTATGACCTCCGCCAGCGGATTCTGGCGGTGACAGACCAGAATAACGTACCTGTGCATGATGTGAATCACCAGACCAATACCGACCTGCGCAGCGATTGGCAAATCAATCCAAAAAACAAATTTAGTCTTGTGTGGCTTTACAACGAGCAGAATCGCTTCTTCCGGCGTGACACCGCTTTTCAGTTTGTCACTCAGGACGCCAGTTGGCGGCAAATCGAGCCCGCCTATATCCTCCAGGGACTGTGGACCAGCCAGGTGACCAATAATTTCCTGTTGGATTTCCGCATCGGCTGGAACAAAATTGTGTTCCCGCTTAGCTATCAGCCGGGGGCAACCGGTCTCAATAAGCAAGATTTTGGCTATTCCCTCGAAACTGGTGCGGCGCCCAATGAATTCATAAATCCTGCATGGGTGCTCAAATGGACCGCGAGCGGTTCTTGGTACAAGCCCAATTGGGCCGGAAACCACAATTTCCAATTCGGGTTCGAATGGGGTGATAGCTACAACTCCTATCTCTATCAAGTAAGTCAGGGAATCAACGCTCTGTACGATAGCAACCCCGACCCTAAGGCGAACCAGCCAGCTTTCTCCGTGCCGTTGGACGTTGTGGCTTATAATACGCCGACCACGCAAAAAAACTATTTCCGCGATACCAGCTTCTATCTCCAGGACACTTGGAATCTCAAACGTCGATTCACTTTGAACCTCGGGATGCGCTACGACCGCTTCACGACCTACTATCCCGCGCAGACAACGGCCTCCAACCTCACTTTCCCTCAGCTCTTCAGTGCTGGTTTTACGTTCCCCGCTTCGGGAAACCTAGTGGACTGGAACACCGTTTCGCCGCGGATTGGAGTCGCATTTGACCCTACCGGGAAAGGCAACTCCGTCATTCGCTTTGGCTACGGGATCTATTACATCATGCAAGGCACAGGCCTTGCCGAGTCGCAGAACCCCAATGGCTTGATTACGCTGACTTTCCCTTGGGGCCCCTTCCAGCCTGGTTGCACCCAATGTGACGCGAACAACGACGGTATTCCGCAACTGAGCGAATGGCTTCCCGCCAATGCGACGCCGGTGGCTTCGTCGGGCGGAGCGCAAATCAATTCCAAAATGAGCCGTCCCTACTCCGAGGAGATTAGTGCAGGGTACGAAAAACAATTGTGGCGGGACCTCCGTGTAGGAGCCACTTACTACTACCGCACAAAGAAGAACCTGTTTGGGACAGAGAACGCGGCGGTTTCGAAATCGGACTATGTGCCCATCACCACGCTGAACGGCACTCCGATCATCAATCCCCTTACAAATCAGCCGATGACTCTATATAGCTTTCAACCATCAGATCCCAGCAAGTACGGCGCCTTCAGCAACCTCGTGACGAACTTTCCGCAACTCGATAACAACTCCTATCATGCGGTCGAGTTCACAGCGGTGAAGCGCCTGTCTCATAAATGGCAGATTCTTGGTGGCTTCACCATTCAGCGCCAAAAAGGCGTCTATGGCCGCGGCTTCTCTGACCAGGCCACCGGCGACAATTTCACCGACCCAAACCTCGACATCAACCGCAACGGCAACTACTTGAACCTCGACTCCACCTATGTGTTCAAAGTCGACAGCACCTACGAGCTTCCCTGGAAATTCGGCACCAGCGTGAACTTCCAGCATTACACGGGTTTTCCGATTCAGCCAACAGAGACCTTCAACGTTCCAAATGGACGGGGCACTCTCGTACCCGAAACCATCATCCTTCAACCGGCCGGAATCCAGCGCCTGCCGGGCGTCAACCAGCTGAACCTGCGCCTCTCGCGCGAACTCGTCTTCAATGACCGCTGGCACCTCACGCCGACGGTTGATTTTTTCAACCTGACCAACTCTCAAACGGTTATCGCGGAAGTCGCGCAGTGGACCGCACCGAATGGGGGAGCGTACTTGGAACCGGCTTTGGCCATCAATCCGTTTGTGACGCGGTTTGGTCTGCGTTTCACGTTCTAGCGCAGCGCGGCAACGCGACCCATCTCATCAGAAAGTTCCCAAACGGCGGGTTGGGCGAGAAAAACGCCGGCCCGCCGATTTCTTTGGGTGCAGCCAAACGGCACTTCACATAGACTCCGTTTCACCCAAGCTCCGCGAGCAATAGGAGGCGCGATATGTCCAGAGGCAAGTATGTGCTGTGGCTAGCAATACCGATCACGGCGATGGTATGCGCGAGCTACGCGCAGGCGCAAACGGCCAGCCGCAAGTCTGCTCTCACCATCGAACAGTTGATTGAAATTAAGCATCCGTCGGATCCCGTTTGGTCGCCGGACAACAAGCATGTGGTGTTCACCTGGGACCGCGCGGACATCAAAAATCTCTACGCGGCGAACGCGGACGGCAGCGGCGCGCCCGTCGCACTGACCACTTTTCCCGAAGGCGCGGTTGCCGATTCCTTCTGGAGCGACGACGGCGAAAGCGTTTACTTCGTTCACGAAGGAAATCTTTGGAAAGTTCCGGCAGGCGGAGGCGAAGCCAAGCCTGCTTGGAGCACGCAGGACCGCGGCGGCGGATTTAGACCGTCGCCTGACGCCAAGCGCATTGCGTTCGTCCGCAGCAACCGCGCCGATGACCAAGGCGCGCGCAAAGGAAGCGACCTTATCATTCGCTGGCTTACCGACGGCACGGAATCCACGGTCGCGCATGACGACATAAGTATTCGCGGCATCGTTTGGGCCCCCGACGGAAATTCTCTCGCTTATATCGCCGGCTCCAAAATCATCCAGCACGACGAATCCCCGGCGTACTCCGGCGCGAAACTCATCTATCGCGTCTCGGAATACGTTCCCGGCCAAATCTACGCGCTGAAGTTGAACGGCGGAAAACCCGTGGCCATCAGCACGCCCGGCGAGTACGGCGGCTTGGCGTGGGTTGACGCCAACCGTCTGGTCTTTGACGGCCAGTCCAAAGACTTCAAGAAATATTCCATCTATGTCGCCGACGCCACCACCGGCTCCGTAAAAACCAGTCACGAAGTCGACGAAGAAAAATTCTGGAGCATTCCTGATTGGGGCGAAGCCGGCGCGCAGCCGTGGCCCTCGCCCAACGGCAAGTGGATCGCGTTCCTCAGCGACCAGGACGGCTGGGATCATCTTTATGTCACACCATCAAAAGGCGGCGATGCGGTGCAAATCACCAAAGGCCGCTTCGAAGCCTGGCGTCCGGCGTGGTCCCACGACAGCACGCGCATCGCGTTCGACGCCAACCTCGAAGATCATCCCGGCGACCGCCGGATTGGCATCGCGACAATCGCCGATGATCCCGCGCAAGCCACAGTTACATACATCACCGAAGCCGCCGGAACGAACATCGCGCCGAACTGGTCGGAAAGCGATGCCAGGCTCGTCTACCAGCACACGGACACGCACAACAGCGCCGATCTCTACACCATCGCCGCGCGCGAAGGCGCGCAACCGGCCCGTCTGACTGATTCCATGCCTGCGGACATCGACCATTCGCGTTTCGTCGAGCCCCAGTTCGTGCACTATCCGGGGCCGGATGGACAGCAGGTGCCCGCATGGCTTTTTGTCCCCAAAAATCTGGACCGCAGCAAAAAGCATCCGGCCATCCTTTGGATTCACGGCGACGGCGTGAATCAGAATTACGACGGCTGGCACGTGCAACGCAACTACGCCGTGTACTACAGCATTCATCAGTATTTTCTGCAGAAAGGCTACGTCGTCCTGGCTCCCGACTATCGCGGCAGCATCGGCTACGGACGCGATTGGCGCACCGGCGTGTACATGGACGTGGGCGGGAAAGACGCGAAAGATGCGTGGTTGGGCGGGAATTACTTAAAGACGCTGCCCTATGTCGATGCGAACCGCATGGGCGTGTGGGGACTAAGCTACGGCGGCTTTTTCACGCTCATCGCCATGACCGATCAGCCGACGCTTTTCCGCGCCGGCGTCGACGTCGCGGGCGTCGTCGATTACGTGATGTATTACTCCGATCCCTACCACGGCGACTGGACCGCCAGCCGCATCGGAACTCCCGAAGAGCACCCCGACGTTTACAAAAACGCGTCGCCGATCTCGCACATTGATAGTCTTGAGCGCCCCTTGCTCGTATTGCACGGCACGGCGGACGTGAACGTGCCCTTCCTGGAATCCGTCTGGCTCATCGACGAAGCCCTCAAAAAACACAAGGGCGACCTGGTTTCCTTCATGATGTACCCTGGGGAATTTCATTATTTCAGCCGCGAGCACGTGCTACGCGATGCGTGGCACCGCGTGGACCAGTTTTTCGACACGTACTTGCGAGCGCCCGCGGCAACGGCCGGCGCTACTTCGAAAGCACACTGAGAGACCCCTTGGTTCGCTCTCTGGACGGCCGGGAGTGGGTCCTCTTAGCACTGGATCGTCAGGGGCAGCGACAAGACCATGAACAGGATCATGAGGAGCGACACGAAGAAGTTCAGCGTCAATAGGAACTTCATCGAGGACACACTCCCTGCCGTCCGCATCCCTGGAGCGACGAACCACAGGCACGCGGGACCGGCATCCTTCGAGGATGCCCGCAGTCTAGGCCTCCGGCGCGCCGCGAGAAACTGGACGAAAGTCGTGAATTCAGGCAGCTGGCGCGAAGGCTACACGCCCTGCCCGGAAGGGCAGCAGGGATTCAGAAGTGGCAAACTCCAGGCGACTGGTCGCTCCCCGGAAGAGCAAACTTCCGTGCCAATAAAGTTTTAGATTCCGGAGGAGATTATGACCTTTCGTCAACTCACCACACTTGCTGCTTTGCTTCTCGCCGCTTGTGTTGTGGGCACCCAAGAGAAGCCGGTCGAAACCTGAACGAATATCTCGTGTCGATTCAAGCCAAGTACTAGCAGCTAGCCAAGCGGGTGGAGCAGCCGTGGGGCTTGGAAGCCTGCCTATGTCTCCCGGCCAGCTCACTTCGCGTTCACGCGCCCGCTCCATTCCGTGCGGCGCGCTCAAGCTTGCACCTTGGCCGGCGTCTGAGCCGCCGCGGGGAACTCGTGTTCCCAGCGCGCCACCACCACGCTTGCGAGGCAGTTGCCCACAACATTGACGGCTGTACGTCCCATGTCCATGAGCTGATCAATCCCGAACAGCAGAAAAAGCGGCTCGGTCGGCAGATGAAACGACGCGGCCGCTGCCATCACGATCACCAGTGACGCGCGCGCCACGCCGGCCGTGCCTTTGCTGCTCACGAGCAGCGTCAGGAGCATAACGGCCTGCTGCCCCAGCGTGAGGTGCATTCCCGCCGCCTGCGCGATAAACAGTAAAGCCAGCGATTGGTAGAGGCTCGAGCCATCCAGATTGAAGCTGTAGCCCGTGGGCAGAACGAACGCGACCGTTTCCCGAGGAACACCAAACGCCTCCATCTGCTCCATGGCGCGCGGGAGAGCCGCTTCGGAACTGGCCGTTGCAAACGCAATCGTCACCGGCTCGGTGACCGCGCGAACAAACTGCTTCACCGGAACGCGCGCGAGCAGCGCGATGGGAAACAACGCGCAGGTGATGAAAACGACGAGCGCAACGTACATCGTTGCGAGCAATTTCAACAGCGGCAGAAGCACCCCCAACCCGAGATGCCCGACCGTGTACGCTACCGCACCAAAAACTCCGGCCGGAGCGGTGTACATCACGATGTTGGTGAACTTGAACATCGTCTCCGAGAGGCTCTCGGCAAAGGACACCATGGGGCGGCGCTTCGCTTCGGGAACCAGAATCAGCGCCATGGCAAACAGGATGCTGAAGACCACTACCTGCAGCACCTGGCCTTCGGCTACGGACTTCGCGAGGTTTTCCGGGAAAATGTCGGTAATGAGCTGCGCCGCGGTGTGCGGCGTGGCATTTAGCGACTCGGCTGCTGCCGAAGGTGGCAGGCGCACACCCTCGCCCGCCCGGCTGAGAGTGATGGCCGCCCAACCGATGAGCAGCGCGATCGTCGAGACAATCTCGAAATAGACCAGCGACTTGATCCCCAGCCGGCCGACTTTTTTCAGGTCCGCGTGGCCGGCGATGCCCACCACCAGCGTGCCGAAAAGCAGCGGCGCGATGATCACCTTGATCAGCCGCAGAAAAATCGTTCCAAGGAACTGCAGCTTCGCGGCGAAGCCTGGCGCGTCGTGGCCCAACTCCGCCCCGGCAAGCAAACCCACCAGGATCCACGCCGTCAGCGACCGTCGCGACGTCGCATATGCCGCGATCGTCGCGATCGCCACCCAGCGCAACACCGTGGCAGCGAGGGCCAAGTTCGCCCAAATGCCCATCCCGGCCAGCAGCGAAGCCGCGATCGCAATCGTCGAGGCAACAATGGCCGCCAGAAGAAGCCTGTTTTTCATGGAAGCTGGATTCCGGAGAGCATGGTTCGGCAAGGTATGCGGGATAGGGACGGTTGTCAATGGCGTGGAAAGCGGCTGACACGCTAGGGAAACAAAGGGCTTACGCGGCTAAGTCGTTAGGCTCGTACGCTGGCTTGCGCTGACGTGCGCTCACATGCGCTCACTTGAGCAGAAGAACGTGCACACAAACTTGCATACGGATTTTCCTTAACTAACGCTGCCTGGGCGTCAGCTAACCCTGGTTCCGGGTGGCACACCGCCAGCACCTGGGTTGCCATCCTTGAACACTGCGAAGTTACAAGCATTGCCACTGCCGCCGTTTTCTGCTGTATTGGCGACGATGGAGCGCGTGATGATGACCTTGTTGCCCTTCGTCGTGAGCCGCGTGCTGTCACTGCTGTTCTTGTCACTCGCGTTCTGCGCCGCGCCAGCTGCTGTTTGCGCCCCCAAAAATGTTTACCCGGTTGAGGGTTGTTCGAAAGAAAGCGTGCTGCTGGTCGTAAGTGCCTTTCAACAAGCAAAGTCGCCAATCGCCTTTGATCTTTACGTCATCTGTACCGAGAAGGCTTGGCAAGATTTTCTCAAGGCGCACCGCTTTCCAGCCTCGGTTGTGGCCTTAACCGACTGGAAGGCTGGTCGCATCTTCGTCGGGCCTCATCCGATCAATGACGAGGCCAACTTACATCGCACCGCAGTTCACGAGCTCAAGCACCTTACGTGCCACTGTAACTTGGGAGAAAACCTCTAAGCCCCAATCGTTCCCGGCGGTAGCTGATCGGCCATCAACTTCAAAATTGCTTCCTCGAAGCCCTCAAGCGCCGACTAATCGCCGCCCACTCATCACTGCCCGCCTTTGACAAATTTAGCCCGCCATTAGTGGCCTTTGTGATGTTTCCTGGGTGATCCTCACGCAGGACTACGTTGTGTGTCGAGCCGCTGGGCATATGTTGCGAGACGGTCGCCACCGGTACGGGGTGGAAAACCCGTGGAAAGCAGAGATGAGCGATGAGAGGCGAGTGCCCTCGAAACCAGACTACCTAACGTGCTTGGAAAATTAGGAAGTCAGAATCCGCAGGGGCACCCTGATTTTTCAAGGCCCACACGTCACTCTAAGGCTGCGGCCCAGAGGCGAAATAAACTCCCAAAGTACCTGCAACTAATGACGTGTCGCTAGAGGGACGCAATACAAAGGGGCGCCCGTTTGGAGTTGATTTTGACCGTGGTAGCCTCCGCTGGTTTCTCCGGAACTGTCAACTGTGAAGCGAAGATTCCGAACTTGTCGGGACGGTCGACTGTTAACCGCCGTCAATTACTCCGAGGCGCCGAGGGGGAGGAAGTACTGCGTGCCTTTGACGGGATCCTGGAGGCGGCGCAGAAGCTGCTGCAAATCGTCGCTGCGCTCGACGAAATCAATTTCCGACGTGTTGATCACCAGGAGGTCGGAGGCGGAATAGCGGAAAAAGAAATGCTCGTAGGCGCGGGCGACTTCTTCGATATATTCGAGCGAGATTTGCGACTCCTCGCGCGAAGCTTTTTTGGCGATGCGCGCGCGCAGGACTTCCGGCTTGGCTTGCAGGTAAATGACGAGGTCCGGCGCGGGAAGGTCGGCGGAAAGCAATTCGTAGTAGCGCTCGTAGACCTTGAGCTCCTGGTCGTCGAGATTGACGTTGGCGAAGATGCGGTCTTTTTCGAGGAGAAAGTCGGAAAGCAGGAGCCCGGGAGCTTCGACCGCGAGACCTTCGCGCAGATGCTTTTGGCGCTCCATGAGGAAGTACATCTGCGCGCGGAAGGCGGCGCCGGGCTTGGCTTTGTAAAAGTCGGCGAGAAAGGGATTGTCTTCACAATCGTAAATGCGGCGAGCGTGCAGGCGCTCGGCGAGGACGCGGGCGAGCGTGCTTTTGCCAACGCGCAGCGGGCCTTCAATGGCGATGAAGCGGGGGGGCTGCGGGCCGCGCTGGGGAACCAGCGCGCGCTTGGCGGCCGAGGAGTCGTTGCCAGGCATCGTGAGGCGCGCCCCGATCCGATTCGGGGCGACGCCGCGAATTATAGCAAACCTCATGCGCCTTCGTGGTTGTGGACTGGATGTGCATCAGACTGCGCTGGCTTGCTTGTTGATAGTGTTGAAGAACGGGCAAGTCCACAAGCAGGTGCGGACCTTCGGCACCGCTACGCGCGAACTGTTGAGCTTGCGCGAATGGCTGCTCTCGCAAGGCTGTACCCATGTGGCCATGGAAAATACTGGAGTCGATTGGACCGCTCTGGTGGAGGCGGCCAACGCAGCGGCTCGTGCCAAGGGCACTTATCTGCGCGACAAATTTTCCCGTCTTAAAGCCCGACGCGGATACAAGCGTGCGGCGGTGGCCCACAAAATCTTGGTGGCCATCGATCACATGTTTTCTCACCAAGTCGTCAGTAGAGACTCTTGAAGCTAACTTCTTTGAATTCAGCAAGACTTGGTTTGAGACCCAAGTTTTTTCGACTCTGCTACAACGAGCTGGGAGACCTCTACCTGGATAAACTCAACAAACACCGCCTCACGCGAAACCTGGTGCATCGGCTAGCGCGCTTAGGGTATACGGTGACACTCGAGCAAAAAGCGGCGCTGGCGGCGTAATCTGCACATCCGTCCGCTGAACCCTATTTTCACAGCAGCAGAGTTGCCGTCGTGGCAGGTGCTGCAAGAAGGCGGAACAAACCCGCCGCTACACATTCTGCGCTTTGCCGGGCGGAGCAGCGGCCGTGAGCCGTTGCGCGCGAGCGATGCTCGGTGAACTATTTCTGTGCTTCCGAGTCCAGGAGGCGTGTCCTTTTGCGTTGCGGGCTGGAAGACTCAGCACGGGCCACTTGCCGGGCTCTTAGGACGACGCTTGGAGTGATACGGAATTGGTGCAAAATGAGAAACTCTTTCTCAAAAATAGTCTAGTACTCGCGTTTCATGAACGTTAAACGGACGGTCTAAGGCGTTGTACTAGCGCAAATGTGACCAGAGGGCCGGTGTTCGCAGCACTTTTCGCCACCAGCGTGGCCTCATCGCAAGTGGGGCTAGACGTGCAAGACCTACTGGCAAGGTGGGTGGTGAATGCTCCTCGCAACGCTGGTTTTGCTGTGTGCCGTTCCGCAGGCTGACGACGCAACGAGAGTTGCCGCTACCAAGCAGCAGACCCTGTTGGCTAAGGTGGCGGACAACAGCTCGAACGATGCGATCGCCGCAGCGGCTTTACCCGCTGCTCCGGAGTCGAAAGTAAGGCCGGATGCTGAGCCGGTGGCGCTGCGCTCCGCAGCACAGCCTTTTGAGCCGGTGCGGCCATCGCCGCGGCGGCCCAGCGAGGCGCCTAGGCAGCGGGTGATGTGGTATGGGCTGGCGGTCGTGGGACACGGTGCAGCTGGGTTTGATGCATGGACCACGCGCCTTGCCATTACCAGCGGAAACGGGCGGGAAGCGAATCCGTTTATGAAGCCGTTCGCTTATTCCAATGCGATTTATGCAGCCACGCAAGTGAGCCCGGCGTTCATGGATTTTCTGGGGAAGCGCATGATGGTCAGCCAGAACCCGTGGGTTAGAAAGTTGTGGTGGGTTCCGCAAACTGCGGGAGCGAGCGTGTCGTTCCTGGCCGGCGCGCACAACCTGGGAGTCGCGCGATAGAGTTTGCGCTCGAAAAGATTTTGGAGGCGAATAGTCGAAAAAGTTTTCCCTGGGCCCAGCGTTGAGTTCCCTCAACCCCCCAATACGAAGCGTCCCGGCTCCCCTCGCCGGGACGCTTTGCTTTTGGAGCAGCTTGGTCGCGTCCGGGTTCTTGCCCAAAAAAACGTTGCACCGGAAACCGAGAAGCGGACGGCACAATGCCTCGGACCAGGAATATTTCACGTCAGTGCCAGGCAGCACCAGGCAAAATCCCTTGGCAGAGATGAAACACGGGAGAGCTTGTATGCTCTCCCCCTCAGCCGTTGCTAAAAGTAGGTTAGAAGTCGATGCGCAAGCAAAGCTGAATCCAGCGGACTTGACCAGAAACGCTAAAACGTGAACCGCAAGCCGAGTTGCAAGTAGCGAGCGGAGGAATTGTGTCCAGAAAGGATGCGGCTCGCGCTGACCACTCCAAAGTTGGCTGGATTGGTGATGTCCATACCGGAAAGGAGCCCGTTGCTGCTTTCCGGTCCCGGCGTAAGGAAGTTAACGTTATTGAATACGTTGAGGGCGTCGAGCGATATGTCCATCTTTACGCGCTCGGTAATCGCGGTCTCCTTGCCCAAGCGCATATCCGCGTTCCAATAGCTGAACCCGTTGAGCACTTTTCCCAGCCCCGTATGGCCTTGCGCGAAATTAGATAGCAGAATGGGGCCGAAGGAAGTCGAGGCCGTTGCCGGATCGGCGAAGAAATTGATTCCCGTGCCGCAATCGAATTTCACGCCGTTCGGATCGGTGGTGCAGTTGGCCGGATTGCCGAGAGTCCCGACGCCGTTGGAGCCGGCGACCCCGCGATTGACTCCGGTGCTGACGCCGGCTGTCTCAGGCAATCCAAGGGAATCGCTATTCAGGCTGCCATAGTTGCCGCCTCCGCTGTAAACGAAATTTGGCAGCCCACTGGCGATGCTCACGATGGCGGTGGTGTACCACCCAGCGATGATTTTGTTAACCGCGGCGTTGCTGCTTCCAAGGAGGTGGCCCGCGCCAAAGGGCAGTTCGTAGTCGAACGTCCCATTGAAGATGTGTGTTCGGTTAAACGAGGACGGCCCATATTCCAGGCTGCGGTTAAACGGGTCGATTCCGGCGACGCCATTCTGATTTATCCCAGGACTATTGCCCAGCGATTTAGAGAAGGTGTAATTCAGATCGAACTGCAACCCGTGGGACGTGCGCTTGTGCAAGGTCACAAAGCCGGCATTGTAGTTCGAGACTCCGAAGTCGTTGCGCAGGGTGTTTACCACTTCGGTTTGGCGGTTACTGAACTGCGGGCCCGGAACCAGACCGAGCCCTTTGAGGAAATCGATAATGAGAAATACGGTGGCAGGATCGGTGTTCGCAAAACTGGTACCGAGGCCCAATCCATTCACAAGGAACGAACCGGCCCCGGGGAAGAGTTGGTTATCCCACCACGCCTGGTCCAGCGAACCTTTTCCGGTGCGCACCGCGTTAGCCGTGGCGTCAAAGGCCTGGGCAAAGGTTTGCCCGCTTTGGGAATCCTTGAAAAAGATATCGGGCGTTTCCAGGTCAGTATCCAAAGGAAGATG
>Ga0209577_10000069_pt1 | contig 92575 bp, 79 predicted proteins | sample GraSoiAngelo_109_FD_185874 | JGI IMG/M metagenome (GOLD analysis project Ga0209577, IMG submission 185874) | Grasslands soil microbial communities from the Angelo Coastal Reserve, California, USA - 14_0903_12_20cm (SPAdes) (version 2) | ecosystem: Environmental > Terrestrial > Soil > Grasslands... | reverse complement strand
CGAAGATCCGCTCGAGCGGGCCGCCCGGCTCGACGTGCGGGCGTACGAGGTCGTCGTCGCCTGCGTCCGGCACGCCGAGATCCTACGCCCCGCGGTTGTGGCTGAGGACCTCGACGTTGTTGCCGTCCTGATCGAACACTTTGGTAATATCTCTCGTAGAGGGCAAGGATTCATGTTCGACGTCTATATCCGGGTGAGCAGGCTGGGGGAGCGCTCCGAGGGGGAGGCGACCGAGGTCTATGAGGCGCAGTGTCGGGCCTGGGCCGAGCGGGCGGGGGTCGGCGTCGATCTGGTCGAGGAGGACACCGACGTCAGCGGCGCCACCGCGGTCGCCGAGCGGAAGCTGGAGCGTCTGATCCAACGCGTCGAGGGGGGCGAGTCGGAGGGCATCATCACCCCCTACCTCGATCGTTTCGGACGCGACCTGATCGAGGGCGCGCTCGCCTATCGACGGCTGAAGCTAGCCGGCGGCCGCCTGGTCTGTGTCCACGATGGGATCGACTCCGAGCGGCCGGGCGACGAGTTCCAGTTTCAGATCCGGATGGTCTTCGCCGAGGACTACCTGCGGCGCACGCGCTCGAACTTCCAGGCGGCGGTCGAGCGCGCGGCCGCGCGCGGCGTCTACCTGGCGGGCAGAGCGCCCTTCGGCTACCGCAAGGACGAGCAGGGGAAGCTGGTCGTCGACGAGCAGCGCGCCCCGCTCGTCGTCGAGCTCTATGCGCGCCGCGCCGGCGGCGCCAACGTCGGCCAGCTCACCCGCTGGCTGCAGGGCGAGGGCGTCGAGATCACCAAGTCGGGTGTGCGCTCGATCCTCAAGAACCGCGCCTACCTGGGCGAGATGCGGGTCCAGAGCGGGCGCCGGGGCGCGCCGAGCGTGCGCAAGAACCACCACCCGCCGATCCTGAGCGACCAGCAGTGGGAGGCAGGCCAGGTCAAGCACGACTACGTCCCCCGCAGCGGGCTCACCAAGGACGCCCGCCTGCGTGGGCTCGTCTACTGCGCCAGCTGTGGCAAGCGCTGCAAGCTGACCCTGTACGGGCCCGCGGGCAAACGCAAGACGACCTACACCTGCACCTACGAGCGCTGCCCCGCACACGCGGGCATGAAGGCGAGCAAGCTCGACGCCCACATCGACGATCTGCTCTGGCGGGCCGCCGCCGAGCACGAGCCGCACGTCGAGGCCGTCATCCTCGGCGACCGCCGCTACAGCGAGGCGCTCCTCGCCGTGGAAGCGGCGCGCCGCGACTTCGAGCAGTTCCGGGACAGCATCGAGCTGCAGCGCGAACTCGGGATCGAGGGCTTCGCCCACGGCCTCAAGGTGCGCAAGCAGGCACTCGAGCTCACCCGCCGCCAGCTCGCGCACGTGCGCCGCCCGCCCGGCAGCAGCGGCTCCAAGCAGCGGATCAGCTTCGAGGAGTTCATGCGCGAATACGAGCGCGAGCGCTACCTCCAGTTCATCGAGCGGATCCGGCTCAAGCCCGCCGGCCGGGTCGGCGCGCGCCTCCCCCCGGTCGAGGAGCGCGTCGAGGTCTACTTCGTCGGCTCCGAGCAGCCCTACGCGCCGGAGCCGATCCGTGGCGATCCGGCGACGCTCGCGCTTCTGCACGCCGCACACACCTAGCTCGCACCGCACCCGCCGAGCGAACGGCGGCGCGAGCCGCCGGGCCAAGCCCCCCACGCGCGCGCGTCAACAGGAGCAGCGCCTGCACGCGAACACACCCCGCTTCCCTCCAGCCGCCCGCACGGAGCTCCGCGCACCGCGCGAGCCCCTACTACTAGCCCGACGACTCCGCCTCCCCCGCCCCTCCCCACTCTGGGGGCGGGAAATCCGGCACCCGCCAATCCCCCGCGCACTCCTGATCGAGCTCGTCCCGCTCGCCCCGCAGCAGCGCCCGAAGCCGCGGCCCAGACTGGATCTCGACCATCAGCGGAGGAAGCGGGTTCTCGCCCACCATGTCCCGCACCGCCCGCTCCACCTCCAGCAGCGGACAAAGCGCACAGCGCTGGAAAACACCATAGGAAAAACGAAAGCGACACTCCCCAAACAGCTTCAGCTGCGAGGACGCACACCAAGCCATCTCACGAGCGTGGAAACCGGAAACCAGCTCCCGCTCAAGATAGACCTCGGTCGCGCGCCAGGCACGCACACGCTGCAGCAGGCGGGCAAGACCGACGTAGACGCCAGCCTCGGCACCGAGCAGGAAGCTCACCCGATACCTCCCCGGCCCCAGCTCGCGGCACTCGCCCGGCCCGCCCTGCGCCTCGGCCACCGCTTTGCCGAACCGCTTCGAACGCGAGGGACCGAACTCCACCGTCACCCGCCGCTCCACCAAAGGCACCCTAACCAAGACAGGCCTCCGCGACAGCCTATGTAGGCGCGGCCACAGTCGAAATCCTACGCACCACGAGCGCACCAGCAACGCACCAACCACAGGAATCGAGGCGCCACGCCGTGGACCCGAAAACCTCCACCTAAAGCCATACTCCTCGCCTTCAGCGGGGTCGGAAGGTAGCCCAAAGTCACCCCCGAGCCGCCCGAGCTGATGGCGCGAGAGGCGTGGGAGTGGATGCAGGTCCGACTGTCGATTTACGCGCCAGATGAAGTGGAGGAAGCGTTCCGGCGCTTTATCTCCGCGTGGTGGGAGTTCGAAGGTGCGGTCGTGTCCCGCCTCGGCTCGGAGGACATGTCGAGCAAGGCTGTGCTGAGTGCGTCTCGAGAGCTCACGAAGCTCGTGAAGCGCGACATCGCGGCGTAGCTTGACCGACCGTGCGCGAAATCGGCTAGCAAGCGGGTATACCTTGAAGGCACCCACGGAGGTACCGGGGGTGCCTCCATCGAGAGGAGCAAACGGTGCGCGCTGATGAAGCGATGACCGCGGCGGGACTGACGATGCCGGGCGGGGCCATTACGGACGAACGCCTGCGTGCTCAGTGTCCCTCATGCAAGACGTCGTGGAACTTGAGCGAGATCGTGACGCGCGAGGATGGTCAGCAAACGGAGTACGTCTGCCCGACAGACGGCGAAGCCTTCGTCGTCGTCGGCCCGGCTCCTGGCCTCACCGGCTACCGATTGCGGGAGAACGTGATTCACGCGCCAGCCGGTCTCCAGCTCCTTCGGCCCGATGGCGCGATCATCGAGTTCCCTGCCACCTAGCTTCAGTGTCAGTCGCAGAAGCGGCGGGGATCATCCTGGGCGCCGGGTCGCTTCTCGTCACGCTCGTGGCATATGTGCGCGAGCGCAGAGAACGGCGCCAAGAGATCGGCCTGCTTCGGCGTCAGGTGCTCGGGGAGTCCGCGGCCGAGGTCGTGCTCTTCAGGCTTGGTAGCCACATACAAGGAGGCGATGAGCCGGTGGTCCTAAGCCTTCTGCTTCGCAACGTCGGGCCTGCCGCAGCCCGCAACGTGGAGGTCGACTTTCGCCTGCCCGTCGAATCCGCCCCGCCTTCGATGTGGCGGAGTCCGCGACGTCCGTCACGTCCGCCACATCCGAGCGCAAACCCGCACCGGATGCCGCTTTGACCCTCTCTGTCGGCTGACACGTGCGTCCGCCACATGACGCCGAAGGCCGCACATCCGGAGGCTGCTGGGCACCTCGCGGGACGCGACGACTAGTCTGCCGTCGCAGATCCGGCTAGGGGCGACACTCCCTTCATCAGTCGGGAGCTGTGGAGGAAATGCCTCGTCGTTGAGCTCGGCGAAAGATCCGCGGATCCCCGTTAGGTTCTTTCGGTGGGTTGCCTCGAAGAATCGCTGCATAACGGCGTCGTGCTGAGGGCGGTCGTCCTTATCGCCCGGGGCTGTGGCGGCGCCGGTCGACGGACGTTCACCTTCGACCCGGCGAGCGCTTCGGTTCCGCCTGTAGTCTCGCCCGGACTGCCTGGGACACCCGCCACCGAACGGAACGCAGGGCGTGGCAGTCGCGGTTGCTCGCCGGCAGCGCCGTCCTCCGCGATCTCCTCGCGCGACGAGCCGCCATCTTCGCCACGACGCCTGGCTCGACGAAGATGGGCGGGCGCGTGGAGTCGGACTCGTCTATCGCCTGCGCCGGCCGATTCGGTCAACGAAACGCGAGATCACCGCAGCGCCGCAAGCGGCTCGAGCGACGCTGCCCAACTGAGAAGCTTGGGCGGAATTTCTGACCGCGAAGTCGTCGCTAACCGCTCGGTGTGCCGAGCGGCTGCTCGTCCGGGAGCGGCATGATGAGCCTGAGCTCGCAGCCCGGCAGCAGGCCCTGACCGCGTCCGCTCTCGCCAGCGAGCTGCTCGAGCGCCAGCTCCACTCCCTTCACCCGCCGCTCCCAGGCCGGGTTTCCCTCTACGTCAGTGGCCTCGAGGAGCGCCCGGATCCCAGGGTCGCCCTCACCCATTCCGCAGCGAGCGCGGGTCTCCTCGACGATCTGTCGGATCTCGGGCCTGGTCATCAGCCGCTCACCGGTGCGCGTGCCGATTGCGACCGCCCCCGCAGCCTCCTGCTGAGTGCAGCCGAGGCCAACCAACTCGGCGAAGCGGTGCGCGACCTCCTTGTCAACCGGTTTCTGGGCCATGGCTAGGACTCTATCTCGCCCGCTCCGCCGCCATCACACCAGCCGAGCCCCGATTCGCCAGCGACCTCCGGCACCTGGCCGCCTGCGGAGCCATGTGACGGACGCCCGTGGCAGACGGCAGAGAGGGTCAAAGCGGCACCCGGCGCGGGTTTGCGCTCGCATGTGGCGGATGTGGCGGATGTCGCGGACTCCGTCGCATCGAAAGCAGCCGGGCCGATTCGTCCGCCAGATCGAACTGTGGCCTCCGGCCCGTGGATGCTTCAGCTTTCGCGTGCCACTAGGCAGAGAGGAGCGTTAGCCTCGGCGTGGTGGCTACAGCAGCAGCCGCCGAATCGGATCGCGCGGCCGGCGCCGCGATCAATCGAACGCGGCTTCATGCGCGCTACCGGGAGTGGGCGTGGCGGCATGGCGCCCTCACATTCGAACGCCGAACGTTCTGATCTTCACGGACCCGGCTGTCGGCAAGACGACGTCTCGCCGGCTTCGACTGATCACGCGCCCCGCGCGACCGTAGCAATTCCTCGTAGTTCGTTCGCGCGCTCCGCAGAGAAGTATCCAGGCTGGGCGGTCTCCGCGGCGGCACTGGCGACCGCCATGGCCCACCGGACGACCTCCTCAGGGTCTCCTTCGTAGTTGGAGAGCCCGTAGAGAAGGCCAGCCAGGAAACAGTCGCCGCATCCAACAGCCGAACGTACTTGCACAGCGGGCGGAAATCCCCGGAATGACACGCCGTTTAGCAATCCTCGGATAGGTTCGGCTCCGTCCGTGAGCACCACGTTGGACGCTCCGAGATTCTGGAGTTTGGCAACGGGGTCGCCACCGGTGTTCTCATCGGCGGCCGCAAGCACTGCCCGACCCTCTTCAACATTGACTTTGACGAGCCATGGTCGCATCTGCAGAGCCACTTCGAGGACCGGCGACGAGACATCGAGCGCGACGCGCATTCCCGCAAGCTTCGCCTCGTCGCAAACGCGCACGAGATCCGCGGTGCTGCTCGACAACGGTGGGCGGCCAGCCACTACGAGCGTGCCGAAGGCGCCGCTTTCCAAATGCCGCACTACCGACTCGACGTGCGCCCGCCACGCAGCATCGTGCGTTTCGGGTCCTGGGCCGTTGATCACAGTGTCGATCGACTTCTCACGATCAACGATTGAGACCGCGGCTCGTGTTTGACCAGATACCTTGCTGAGTTCGAAGGGCAACGACTCGTGTTGGAGCAACCTCGCGACGACTTCACCAGTCGGACCGGCCACAGGGGCCACGCCTAAGCAGTCGACGCCGAGGATCGTCAATGCCCGCACAACGAGCGTGCCCTTCCCGCCAGCACTGAAGCCCTGGGTGTTGGCGCGCTGAACCTGCCCGACGCGTAGTCCGTCAACCTCACTCACTACGTCCAGAGTGGGGTTCGCGTTCCAGACGAGGATACGGGTCGTCATCTGCGCAGTTCGATCATCGGGCGGCCGGTTACGTGGCGACCGCGGCACGGATGACGTCCCAGGACGCCACGTCAGTGCTGCAAATCCAGGGAATGTGGTAGTAAGCAGCGAGATCGCCCAGGCGTATGTCGCTCCCGTCGGCCGCCCGGAGCACGAGATGACTTGATTGCGCTACTGCCAAGCAGGCAGCCAGGTCCCAGGAATGCCATCCTGGTGAGGTGGCGGAAGGGAGATAGATGCACCCCTCGCAGCGTCCCTCGACTACGGCAGCCACCTTCTCTACCGCATGCGGGATCGGCAGGACGGAGAATTGATTCCTCTTCAGGCGTTGTCGCAGGCCATGAGTCTCGTCCGCCTCAATCTGATCTGGGCTCAGTCCAATGGCCTTGCTCGCGCGATGATAACGCCGGGGAGCCATAGAGTCGTGAGTCTTTCCTGTTGTCGGCTGATGCATAAGCCCAGCTCGTGGAACGCCTTCCTCTACCAGGGCGACCGATGTCCACCAGGTACGCTGGCGCGCTACAAGGCTGTCTGTCCCGTCGACTGGATCCACGACCGCGGCCCAGGTCGCGGATACTGAATCGATCGGGTAGAGCCACCCGAGCTCCTCGGACAGAACAGGGACATCCGGGTAGTAGGTGGAGAAGGTTTGTCGAATCGCCACATCAAGCCGGAGGTCCAGATCCGACACCACACCGCCATGTTCACCTTTGCGCCAGCTGCGCAGCGAGCCGTGTGATTCCCATTCCGCGCCGACTCTTGCGATCAGGCCGCGAACGAGGTCCGGCCATTTTGAGAGCAGATCAAGATCCATAATCCGATGCCGCGCCGAGCTCTAAACCCCCGGAGATGCATTGTGTCGCGTTGCCACGGAAGGTACGGCTCCCTGCCAACACAAAATGGGATGACTTCTCCGGATGTATGAGGTCATCGGAGCTATGGCAGGCGAAGACGAGACTCTTACGCGTCCCGGTCGTGCTGTTCGGACCGACGGAGTGAAATGTCAACCCATTCATCAGGAGGACGCCACCACGCGGCATCGGCACCGGCAGCTCCTGCCCCACGAGGTGGAGGAGCTCTGGATACTCGTCGGCCCATGCGCCGCCTCCCCCGTACGATTGGGGTCCGTAGTACGGCAGCTCATGCGACCCTGGCACGACCAACGTCGCCCCGTTCTCAGCCGACGAAGCCTCGAGATAGATGAACACGTTCAGGATCGGTCTGCTCCACTGCTGAACGTCACGATGCAGCCGCGGCGACTGGTCGACCGGACGATTGAGAGTCGCATGGTTATGCCGAAACCGCGCCACCTCGATGTCTGGGCCGAGCATCGCTTGAAGTGCCGGCAGAACGACGTCCCCGCGGAGCGCGTTCAGGAACACGGGATCTCGGTCAAGGATGCTGTCGATGCGGCTCACCTCGCTGTTCGCGTTGACACGGAAAGGAGGCGTCGGATCGGCGAACAGATCGTCAACAACCGCTTCGAGCGCCGAAAGGATCGGCTCCGAGAGAGTGTCTGGAAGCCGGACATAGCCGGTACGAATAAAGAAGGTGCTCAACTCCTTCGAGCCTTTCACGGCTTCGCCTCGAAGTTGTCCCACATCGCGACGAGTTGATCGGCGAAGAAGCGATACCAAGGGCCGTCCACATCGGCGCTCAGACGGAATCCGGGGCGCTCGGGCGAGGGCATGCGCCATGGAGTGAGCCAGACGAACACCTGTGCGCGCGTCTCATCGTCCTCGTCGAAGAGATAGATAGTGAACGGCGGCATGCAGTCCATTAGCCGCAGTTCGAACGAGTCGTCGGACCTGCGACGCGTCCCGATCGCTGTGAGGGTGGCGATGGCTGCTTTGTGCTGATGGCGCACGGCGTCGGGCTGCTTAGGGGTGTAGCTTCGGTGATTCGCTTCAAGGACGATCGGCTTCGCGGGGTCGAGCGCCAGCACTCTCAGCCGACCCCCACGCTCCATGAGCTGCGAGAGCTCAGACGCATAGGTCACAGCCATGCGGTTGTGTGAGAAGCCGAGCATCGACAACGACTCGCACGTTTGGAGCGCCATCCGAAAGCGGCTGCTGTTGTGCACGTAGCCCTCGACAAAGAAGGCGTCTGCCACAGAAGTTCGGTCGACACTTTCGTCGCAGTGCGCTTTCGCGGGCACCTCGACCTTTGCGGCGGCGACCGGCGCCGGCGGTCCAGTGAGCTTCTCCAGCAGTCGCTCGCGCATTGTCAGCAACAGGCGCCACTCAGGACCGCCAGACGGCTGTTTCGGAGATGGACGCTTTCGGATCGCGTCGGCGCTGACACCGCCGTCGCGATAGATATGCCCCGCTGCCTCTCGCCGACCAGCGGCCGTGAGCATTCGGGTCTGCGGGGTCGCCCCGAACAATGCCAAGCCAAATCGAGTTGACTGACCAAGCGCGTCGAAGTCCGAAGGCTGCCTTCTCGGCTCGTCTTGCATGAGGAGATCGATCACGGCACTTCGTACCTCGCCGCGACTAGCCGGCTTCCCCTCTCGTCCGAGCAAGGTGGGCAGCGTGGTGAGGCGCTCATCGGAGAAGTCGTACAGACCCTCGGTGACGATCCGCCCGAGGTCGAGCATGAGGGGATCGGACTTCATCTCCCGCCACTTCTCGACCATTGGGCCCGCAACGGTAACAGGACCCTTCCAGACCCTCCGAAATGTTCCCGGAGATCACGAGTCGCCTGGCACCTCAAGCGGCTACAACCCCTGGAGAGTTGTAGAAACGAGGAAGGCGATGAGTGAGCCGCTGAGCTTCGTGGGAACCGGCGAAGTCGTTGAGCAGGTGCGCGAGTTCGTGAAGGATCTTCGTGGCCGAAACCGCCAAGAACGGCGCATGGCCCAGCTTGCTATCGAACGCGAGCATGTGCAACTCCAGAAAGACAAGCTCGATCTCGCCCGCGAATACCTCTCCACGTTGGGTCTTGTGCCGCCGAATGTTCTCAGTGACCTCGGGCTTGAGGCCCGAGACGGTGCGGCAGGGGTCGTCGAACTCGAGCTCGAACGAAGACTTGAACTCGAAGCTGGCCCGACCTCAGCCGGCTAAGGCCTTGCTCGCAGACAGGACGGGGTTACTTTTGGACTACCTTTTGGACCGGCCTGCGCAGGCTAAATACCTGCAAATCGCACTCTTATCTCGACTCGCCCTGGAATCCAGTTACCGCCGCGCAGCCGGCGCTTGATCGTCGCATTTGAGCCGAACAGCGACAGCCGCCGTCGCTCAACTCGTGCGAGGCGCGGGCGAGCAGGTGGGCGCGGGGGCGGAACGGGTGGCGTCGGCAGTGAGTCTCACCAGCGCAGCACCGGTAGGACGCGTCCGCTGCCGCGGCGAGGTTCGGTGAGGGCGCGCTCTGCTGCCGGTTGGAAGTGAGCGGGCCGGCCGCTCGCGACACCGTAGAGCAGCGCGTAGCGGTGCGGGTCGCGGCGGGCGAGATGACGGCGGGCGTTGCGCTCATGCCGTTTCTCTGCCCGTCGCTGCTCGCGCTCGGCGGCCCGCGCGCGGCGGCGACGCGCCTTGGCCAGCTCGGCTTCGAAGCCGGCCAGCTTCGTCCAGCGGCGAATCGTGCGCACGTTCTTGCCTAGCGTGTGGGCGACCTCGACTTGGGTCTTGCCCTCGGCCAAGAGCTCGGCGGCCGCGCGCAGCTTCTGCCGCCGCTGCTGCGTTCGGGTGCGGCGGCGCTCGCCGCTGCGGGCGTGTCGCTGCCGCTCGGCCTCTGCCTCCCGTGCCGGTGCCGCCTCGCGCGCCTCGGCCGCCTCGCGCGCCGCCTGGCAGGCGCTGCGGTTGCCGAACGCGAAACGCACCTCGGCGGCCGTCGCTTCGTACCAGCTGCCGCGTGCGTGCTTCGCGGCAAGCTGCCGCTTCAGTCCGCGAGCACGGCGTAGGCATCCTCGGCCCGGGGGAGGCGGAAGATCGGCTGAGGGGGCTCTTGTGGCTCTGGGGCGTGCGGGGGATTCCGAGGGTGAAACGGACGGTGAAGCGGTTGGCGGATGGTTCGGAGGTGGAGGTGAGGACGGAGTGGACGCACTACTCGACGCGCGCGTTGATCGAGCTGCTGCGCCGGCTCCGCCCGGAGAAGTACGGCTTCGCCAAGTAGCCACCCGACGTTGGGCCAGGCCGTCGGCGTCGTCAGCGAGCGTGGCCGCGCGACCAGGACTCGCAACCGATACGAACCGCAGACCGCAGGAGGCTCGAGCCGCAGGAGCCACTGCCGGTGTCTGACTCCCTCCTCCTGAAGGGCGGCCGCCAGCACGGTCGCCCTTCGTCACTCGGGCGAGGCCCCTTCTTGACCCGCGACAGCTAACGCGCTATGCCTTACCGAGCCCGTCGCTCGCCGAGCGGCGAGGACGGAGGTAGGCGGAACCCTATGAAGGTCCCTGGAGTCCGGAGAAGCTTCCGGCATGTCGCGTTCCAGTGGCGGCTGGTGCGCTGGTCCTGGTGGCGCGCCTGCCAGGCCCTCGGCTGGCTCAACCGCACCTTCGTGAGCGGGGTGCGCTGGCTCTTCTGGCTCCTCCTCGTGTCCGAAGCCGCGGTCGTCTTCCGCCCGGACCTCCAGCGGAGCCCTCCGAAGTTCCACTGGACCGAGTTCCGCTTCGCGGGTTGGCTGTTCCTCGCCTGGCTCGGCGTGCTCCTTCTCTACCTGCTCCTCCAGGCGCGCCGACGCGTGGTCGTCGAGCAGTTCACCGACGCGACGGGCGACGAGCAGAAGCCTGATCCGCGTGGTCTCTCGACTCTCCTCGTGGGCGAGATCGCCTGGCTCCGCGACCTCTATACGACCGTCGACGACAGCGCGATCCCGACGGCTGTGCAGAAGAACCGTCCACTCGATGCAACGATCAAGGTCGAGGACGTCGCCGGCTTCCTCGAGAGCCCGGCGATGATCGAGACGAAGGCGAGCGTCGGCCCGATCCAGATCCCGCTGGGCGCGCTCCTCGCCTTCGTCAGCCGCTTCGTGCGCGGTCCGCGGCTACTCGGCAGCGTCCACGTCCAGGGCGACAAGCTCGTGCTGACGGCACAGCTGTCGCGGAGCGGATCGCTCCAGACGTGGCGTGTCGAGCGCTCGCTCCCGCCGAAGGGGCCGACCGGCCGCCTCGAGGCTCCCCAGGAGATGGTGCAGGAGCTCGCCTACCGGATGTTCTCGGAGCTCGCGCTCACCGGGCAGGTGCGCTGGCAGGCGACGAAGGACTTCGCCGACGCGCTCGTCGCGATCCGGGTCTGCCTGCGCACGCACGAGAACCGCCGCCTCAACCTGCAGCGCGCCGAGCGGTCGTTGATCGACGCTCAGGGGAAGGACGACCATCTCGGCTACGTGTACTACAACCTCGGCGTCGTCTTCACCGAGCTCCGCCGACAGGCCCAATCGGAGCGCGCGGAGGCCGGGGCACGTTCCGACGTCGAGGCGCGAACCCACTGGAACGCGGCCGAGCGCGCCTTCCGCTACCAGATCCAGCTCATGCCCGATCGCTGGGAGGCGTACTACGCGCTCGCCCTCACGTACGACTCGCACGAGCCGAAAGGACCGCAGGACTACGACTACATCCTGAAGCGCTGCGACCGCGTCATCTCGATGAAGCCGGGCACCGCGACGATGGCGAAAGCGCTCTTGCTCAAGTCCAAGGCCAACCTTGAGCGGTGCGAGCTCGAGGAGACGGTCGCGCACCGGCGGCTGGCGGTCACCAAGGCGTGGTCCGCTCTGTGCCGGGCTGAACGCCGCGGCGGCGACACCACGGCCGAGGCTCAGCTCGCGGCCTCTGCGTTGAAGGAGCTGGCCGCCGCCTACTGCGAGAAGCGGAGCGCCGGATGGCTCCGCGTCCGCTGGGACCGAATCAGGGCGCCGAGGCTCATCGGCCGCGCGGTCAAGCTGGCTCCGAACGACGCCGACATCCGCTTCACGCTCAGCCAAGCCTGCGCCTCGAAGCGCAGACGCGAGATCGCCGAGCTCGACGCCGCGCTTCGGATCAACCCGACGCCGCCGGCGTGGTGGGCACGGCTGGCCCTGCTGCACGCCGAGGAGGCTCGTGGACGGATGCGGAACGACGAGCTCGCGTTTGCCAAGTACTGCTGCGAGCAGGCGCTCCGGATGGTCAACTGCTTCGCCGATCGCGACGACCAGAAGGAGAAGGCGCGCGCCGTGCTCGACACGGTCGCGGCGGCATACAAGTCGCTCGGCCCCGAATTCGCCGCGAGAGCCGACGACATACGGGCGCGGATGAAGGTGGCAGAGATGTGTAGCGCCAAGATGATCGACGTCGTCGAGCTCACGAAGAAGGCCAAGGGTGACGGCTGGGCCGCCGCCGAGGCGCGACTCGCGCTCGGGAATCATGACTTCGAGCAGGGCGACTACAGGCACGCGAAGAAGCGGCAGTGCGAGGCGGTCGCGATGCTCGAGGCCGAGGACCCCGACGAGCTGGCCCGCCGCGAAGCGCGGATTCGGTACGCGCGAACGCTCCAGAAGCTCCATAAGCACGACGCCGCGATCGAAGAGCTCCGCGCCGCGATCGGTGACGACCCTCTGCACGATCGGCCACGCGAAGTGCTCGCCGACGCCTTCATGGAGATCCGCGACTACGAGCAGGCGCAGAAGGTCCTCGAAGACGCGCTCCGCTGGAGTCCCGACCGCGCCGCCCTCCATCAGAAGCTCGGTCACTGCCACCGGAACATCGCCGTCGACCACCGCGACGTCGCACGGCGGAAGCGGGCGTTCCGCAACGCGATCGCCGAGTTCCGCCAGGCGCTCGAGCTCGGCGGCCACCACTCGCTCGACGCGCAGCTCGAGTCGCACTACTGGCTCGCGCGCCTCCACAAGGAACTGGGCGACTACGAGCGAGCGATCCCGTATCTTCGCCGCGCGACGATCTGCGCCGGTGCGAAGCCGCTCATCCACCTCCTCCTCGGCGAGGCGTACCTGCGCGCCTGTGCGTACGAGTCGGCGGAGAAGGAGCTGAGAGAGGCGATCGACGAGGCAGGCGAGCCCGGCGCGAAGGTCGACTACGGCGCCGCCTTCGGCGACCACGGGTGGAAGGCCGGCCGGGTCGTCGCGTACGGGCACGTGCTGCTCGCCCTCGCATACGCCGAGCGGGGCGTGCGACTGACGGAGGCCTCGAAGAAGGTCACCGCGGCGAAACAGGCCCTCCTGGAGGCGAGGCGCGTCGGCGGCCTGCCCGAGGCGGCGTTCGAGGTCACGGAGGCGGCGCGGAAGGACGCGGCCGGACTGATCTCCCTGAAGAAGGAGGACTCGGCTCGGGCGATCGGCCGGTTCCGAAGGTCGCTCGCGCTCGTTCCTCTCGGCGAGACGTACCTCCATCTTGCCCGTGCGTATTCGATTGCGGGCTACAGCGACACCGCGAGGCGTCGCGGCCTGGACGCGTGCCGGCAGGCGATCGAGCTCGACGTCACCGGGCGGCTCTCGAAGGCGGCCAGGGCGCTTCAGGACGAGCTTGCCGCGATGAAGCCCCCACCTGCGCCGCCTCCGGCACCTCCGCCAACCGCCCCCAGCGCGCAGAGGTCGACGGCAGGCGTCGGCACAGGGCTTACCGAGCCCCTCGAAGAGGCTGTGTCCAAGACGACCGAGAAGTCCTAGACGCGGAACTCGCCGCGCGCGACGACGACAGCCGACCCGCCGACTTCGACGACCTCGACCTCGTCCGCACCGCCCTCGACCCGCGCGTAGCCCAGGGCTTCGTTCCGCGTCGCCGTCAAAAACCCCGGCTGCCCGAAGATTTGGCTCTGCTGAGCGATTCTTGATCGGATGAAGTGAGGGAAAGCGGTAAAGACGAGCCGTCGGCACGGGCTGAGGAGCGGACAGTGGAAGATGTCCGCTCGATCAGGGCCTCGGACCACGGCTTCGTTCTGCGCCTCCGCCAAAAACCCAAGAGCCTGAACATTTCGCTTAGCTGAGCGATTCTTCACTGAGCAAAGCGGGGGAAACCGCCAAGACGAGACGCCGACCGGCGTTGAGGTGCGGGCACTGAGAAATGTCCGGTCGATCAGGAACCTCCGGCTCCGATGCAGCGATGTCCTCCGGAGGGAGTTCTGAAATCCGCACCCGCAGCTCACGAATCCCGGTTTGACCGCGTTGATGCGTTTACTCGAGCGCGGCCGACGCCCAGTGCCGCCGCGGTTGCGTCAGCGGTTGCCTCTCGCGGGCGGGCCGCTCTTCGGCTTGGACAAGCCGATCAGAGAGGCCGCTTGCGTCGTTGCTTCGTTGCGTCGGTGAAGCAAGCGAAAGGCACTGCCCCCGTTACGGACACCGTCCCTTTGACGGTCAGCGCAAGGGCTCGGGCCGCTGGCGGGCGCGCTACCCCGATCCGCGCGGCAAGTCCTCGACGGCGCAGATCGAACGCACCTTCCGGACGAAGGAAAGGCGGGCCGATGCGCCACTCGCTCTTCTACCGCCGCCACTTCAAGCCCGCCGTACGCCGCGCGCTCCCCCGCACAAGCGCGAGCTCCGGTTCCACGACCTGCGGCACACGTGCGCCTCGCTCCTCATCGCGCAAGGCGCCCACCCGAAGCTCATCCAGACGCGTCTCGGCCACTTCTCGATTACCGTCACGCTCGATCGCTACGGGCACCTGTTTCCGAGCGTCGAGGCCGCGCTAGCCGAGAAGCTGGACGCGGTATTCGCCGCCGCAGCTCCCGTCGCCAGTGGTCGGCCTATTGACGCCGCAATCAGCGTTGAGGTACCTGCTCGTGGAGTTCGAGCTTGATGCAGCCGTTCTCGGCCAGAAAGGCCATGAGCTTTCTCGCTCTCAACCCGTCGATTGGGTCCTTCTGTGCCTCCTCGCGATACTGCTTGATTAGTTGCTCGCACGTCATGAACTTCTTTTCCGTCTTCGAGCCGAGCCCGTCTAGCACCCGGCCGTGATCGAGCGCGTAACATGCGGCTGGGTCTCCCCGTCCGCAAGCGTCGATCAGGTCGAGCAGGCGGCCGAAGCGCCTTGGAAATGTGATGGTAGCGGCCCGACTCCGCCCACCCCCACCGGCAAGGAGCGGACGCGATTCGAGTAGCTCACGTACGCCAGCAACAGTTTGAATGCGCCAACAAGCTGGGGGAACTCCTCTACTGCGGCGTCGAGTTCGGTGGTGATCGCGTCGCTGCGCTTGTCGACCTCCGCGAGGATCTCATTCCACAGCGCTTGCGGCGCGACCAGCTCTCTACTTCGCTTGGTCATCTGACCTCCCTTGGGCCAGGGGTGTACCACCCGAGAACTCGTGGGTCAAGCAGAGCCGTGACAATTGAGCAATCCAGTTACCGCCGCGCAACCGGCGTCGGATCTTGCGCAATAGCGCGCACGGCGACACCGAGCACCTGCTTCGTCGACGCGGGCCGGAGCTGGCGAGTCCGTCGCTCTTTGCGGGAACTGCGACACGCCGCGGGTGCGGCCGGTTGGTTCCACGAAGCCTTTTCGATGCCGCCGGTTGATGCCGCTCCTTCAGGACGTTTCGCTCGCAATGAACGGCGAGTTTCCGCTCGGCTGATGCCGTGATGCCGTTGATGCCCGGCATCAAGCGGAGGACGCGCTGAGCTACAGACGCGAATTTCGCGATCTCGGTCCGAAATCGGACTCAGGGTCGGGGCCGCGCGCCTTCCATGTAAGCAAACCCCCCTGGGTGGGGGTCAGGGTGGGGGGTCAGGTCGTCGGCGCCGGCCTGCGAGCGCCGCCGTAGCCACTCGTCCGCCGCCGTATCCACTCGTCCAGGAGTGCCTTCGCTTCCTTCGGCGGAGGCAGTCGTCCGTCCGAGCGCTCCAGGACCTCCGCCCGGAGCTCGGCGTCCGTCAGCTTCGTGTAGGGCCGCTTCCTAGCCACGGCGCGAACGCGCCGGCCGGATCATCCCGAAGGTGAGCTCGTGCGACGTGACCGAGCGGTCCGGCCACTCGACGAGCACGAGCGGACCGAGCCTGTCGAGCACCTTCCCGCCGGTGCGGCCGTCCGTGTGCGAGACGCGATCCCCGCGCTGGATCGGGGGGAGCCGGGCGGAACGCCGCAACCTTCCGCCCGGGCCTTTCAGCGCAGCGCCGCAAAGCCGGGCTGGCGCGTCGCCAGCAAGGTCGCCCGGTCCATGAGCTCGAACGCCTCCGAGTCCCGATCCACGCTGCGGAGGTAGCGCCCGAACTCATGAGCCACGCGGGACGCCTCGCGCCACTGCTTCCGCCCCTCCAGCGTCTCGAGCGCGGCCTGGTAGTTCGCCACGGCCGCGTCGACGTCGCCTAGGGCGGCGTTCGCGGCTCCGAGCGCATGGAACTTCTTCCCCAGGTATCGCTCGTCATCCCCGAGCCGGCGGGCGGCGTCGGCCGCGAAGGCGCGAGCCCTTGCGCCGTCGCCACGCGCTGCCGACACCTTCGCTTGCTCCGCGCGCAGGAGCCCTATGTCCGTGTCATCGGCGCCGAGCCCAAGCAGTCGATCGGCGGACGCGAGGTGTATGTCCGCCTCGATCATTTCCCCGTCGAGCGTGAGCATCTGCGCCGCGAAGACGTGGGCTCGCGCGAGCTGTAGCGCGTCCTCGGTCGACTCCAGGAGCCCGATCGCGCGGCGTATGTACTCGCGCGCGCGCTCCGAGCTCTCGTTCTGCCAGGCCGAGATAGCGAGCGTCCACAGGAGCCCGATACGCGCCTGCGGCGTCGCGCCCTCCGCGCGCTCCGTGGCTGTGTGCAGCGCCCGCCTCATCTTCGTGAGCTCGCCAAGGGACGAGTGCGCGAGCGCCATGTACGTCAGGAAGCGGACCGCGAGGGCGGCATCGGCGGGCGCACGCTCGCGGAGCTCGTGCAGGCAGCGGCGGAAGAGCTCAATCGCCCGCGCCGCCTCGCCGTGCGCCGTGTACGCGGCCCCGAGCGTCTCGTACACATCCGGGCGCGCCTCCGGGGGCAGGTAGCCCGAGCCGATCGCTAGCTCAAGGTGCGCGATCGTCTCGCGCGGCTGCGACCGGCGCGCCGCGATCAGCCGAGCCCGGCATGGGCGCGAGCCGCAAAGAGCGCGTCTCGATCGGACCGCGGGTCGTCGCTCGGCGTCGCCTCGGGGAGGAAGGCGCGCTCGGCCTTCGCCAGGTCGCGGTCCATCCGAAGCTCTAGCTCGGCGTCCGCGAGCCGTAGTTCCCGCTCGTCCTCTTCGCTCACCGCGCGGCCCGTCTCGATGTAGTGAGGGGTGACGCCGAGCCTGCGCGCCAGGTAGCGCATCGCCCTCAACGAGGGGTTCCGCTCGCCGGCCTCGATCCTCGAAAGGAAGGCGTAGCTAACGCCCGGACCGGCGAGGTTGCGCTGCGAAATCCCGTGCCTGCGCCGCAGCCGGCGAATGCGCTTCCCGATCAGCTCTTCTACATCTGCCACAGGCCGCCGGATTGTTGACGATGGTCGCTCCCGTCGTCAATGGGCCGGATTGCCGCACGTTAACCCCCGTCGTATCGTCCTTCGCGACATAGGCGGGCGCTCGCTCGCCGCAGGCACGCGGAAGGGGGTGACCCCGTGCGGAGAATCACGATCGTGCGCCTGCTCGCGCTCGTGGGCGGCGCGCTCATGGCGATCTTCCAGGGCGACTTCATCTGGCCGTAGCAGGCCAGGGGCGGGGGCGGGCTCGAGCTCGTCCCCGCCGCCCGAGTAGCGCTCGCCCCGTCGAGCTCGCAGACGGCAGCCGCGCGCCTCCTGCGCGGCGCCGCATGGCCCGGCGCCGCGCAGAAGGTGATGGGTCTAAGCGGTCGGCCGAACGCCGCTGAGCACGCTGAGGAACTCCGGCCGGCGGACGGCCACGTCGCACCGGAGCCAGGCAAGCCGGCCTCAGAAACGACCATCACATGGAGCTCAGGTTTGGTTCTCGGGACGAGCAGTTGCTGGCGCGCGCCGCCCCCGTCGCAGTTCCAACAAAGCGCGACAGCCTAATGTAGGCGCGGCCATAGTCGAAATCCTACGCACCACGAGCGCACCAGCAACGCCAACTACGGGAATCGAGGCGCCACGCCGTGGGCCCGAACCCTCCAGCTAAAGCCACACTCGTCGCCTTCAGCGGCGTCGGAAGGTAGCCCAAAGTCACCCGGCGGGTGCAATCCTTCAGCGCGGTTCGCGCGCTCCGGATCGACCGGCTGGTTGCGTTGCGCAACGTTTGGCACGGCCGCGCTGGGAGACGAAGGTCGAATCGTAACGGCTGCTCGTCGCCGAAACCGACGTCGGCGACAGACGTCCCCCTTGAATCAGAGGCGACGCGGTGCTAAGAGTTGCCAATGGTTCAGCGGCAGTGGTTCTCGCGAAAACCTCGGTCGCGCTGCTTGCTCACCGGATCGGCCGTCGCTGCGGTCGTCGCAGCAGCCGTGGCGGCGACGGCCTCTGCTACCACACCGACGCCACACGCTGTTGCGGCGCCGGCGCTGACGATCCGCCTCGACTCCTCCCTCCAGGGCTTCCTCGACAGCACCTTCGCCGGCACCAGCAGCGACGTCTGGCCCGGAAACCCGACGAAGGTCCGCGTCACGATCGCGAATCCCTTCCCGCTTGTCGCGAGCTTCCGGCTCTCCCACAGCGGTGGCGCCAGCAGCAAGATCGAACCAGCCGACCTGTACGCGCGGTTCGGGTTTCTCGCACCGGAGCGAACCGACGTCCTTCGGGCCGGATTCACCGGCGACGGGACTGTTCTGCTACAAGCCGACCTCCTGAGCGGGAAGGCGATGTTCGTGAACTTCTTCGGCCGGGCGATCGGCGGCCGCGTTGTTTCTCTCGACGATGTCAATGACGCTGTCCGGCTGATGCAGACGGATCCGGGCCGCCTGTTGGTGAAGATCTTCAAGCAAACAGGGGAGGCGTACCTCGTACGCCACTCGAAGCTCGCTGCGCTCAAGGTGCTATCCAAGGGCCTGATTCGGTTCGGCGTGTCGCGGGAGAATCGCAAGTGGCTCTTCAACGCGCTCAAGACGTTCGGCCGCCACCTCAAGGCGATCGGTCCCGGCTGGGTCGTGGAGATGGGGAAGCAGATCGGTGCATACCTCGCGCTCGCGACCTCGCACATCAACCCGACCGGCATCGTGAGGGTCTACGCAGAGGCTCCCACGCCGCCTCCGGCCACGGGGACGGGGCAGATCACGGCCGTCTGCCCCTCGAGCGACGCCTACATCGACGGTAGCGATCCCGAGACGTCGGTGCCGTTCGAGCGCTGTTCGAGTGACTGGAGCGACAGCGGCATCGAACAGCCCGACGGCATCGTCTGCAACGGCCACGTCGACGATGCGCTGGACAACACCCTTGCTTTTCGGTTCCTCCGCGACGGATCAGTGGTCTTCCAAGCGACGCCAAGGACGATCGACGATGTGCTCGGTTCGAGCGGCGACTGGTTTCAGCGGTGGACGCCGGGCGGCGGAGCCGTGGCGCCCGGCGCCTATACCTGCCAACTGCAGCTCAACGGCCAGGTGGTTGCCGAACAAGCCTTTTCCGTCTACTGACCGTGCGGCGCACGCGAACCGCGGCGCTTCTTCTCGCGGCGGCCTCGACGGCTCTCGCCGGCGTCGCGACCGCAGGCTCGGGCGTGCGTCACGTGATCCGTCAGCAGGCGGGTCCGGTGGGTGCAACGCTTTCCTACGACGTCGAGGCAGGAAGACCAGGGAACGGAGACGTTCGCCTCGCGGTGACCCTCCGCGGTGGTGTGGTGTTCAATCGCCGAATCTGCGCGCCCCGCATCTCGTGCTGGATCGTCTCGCGGCGGCCGCTCCAGCTCAGACAACTCGCACCCGGCCCGCGGACGGTCTTCATCGATATGTTCAGCGGAGGCGCGCACTGTTGCTTCTTCAGCGAGGTCGTCACGATCCGTGACGGCCGTGTGCGCGCTGCATTCCGGCAGGAGTGGGGCCAGATCGGCTATCGGTATGCGCGCGTCGGAAGCGGTCCGGTCTTGATTTCCGCTGACAGCCGATTCTCATATGCCTTCGGCGCCTTCGCGTGGTCGCGGTTTCCGGTCCAGGTCTGGAGATTAAGCGGCCGCGCCGATCGGCTCGTGACTGTCACGAGAACAGTCCCTATGATCGTCCGGCGTGACGCTGCAAAGCGTTGGGCGGAGTATCTCCGGAGCCGCGGGCAGCAAGGCGTTGACGTCCGCGGCATGATCGCCGCCTGGTGTGCCGATGAATACCTCCTCGACCAGGGTCCGACCTGTGAGAAGCGATTAAGAGAGGCGCTCGCCGCTGGCTTCCTCCACGGCGACACTCCAGGCGCGGGGCCTGAGAACGCGGCATTCGTCACGGCCCTCCATCGGGACCTCCGCGCGTGGGGGTACATGACCTAGGCGGACGAGCACCCGCTAGAGCTTCTTCAGGTCGGCAAGCACCTCGTTCGCCGCGCGGACGCCCTCCGAGGCGCCTAGAGGCTTGATGTGAAAGTCGGCGGGTTCGCAAGGTATTAGCTCCCGGCGGCCGCCTCGCGAGCTTTTCTGACTCTCGTAAGGTCTTTCTCGATGGACAGCCCATTGCGTATGAAGTGGTCGAGCTTGTTGCAGAGGCGGTGAGCAAGCACCCCGTTGTCGACGGTCTTGCGGCCCCCTTCTACCTTCGGGATTGGGTAATGCTCGAAAGTCGCCTCCCAGTCGTTCCATTGGTTAGTGCGCGGTGCGAAGTAACCCGCACCGCCCAGCTCCTCGGGACAGAAGCACTTGGGCATCCCGCACGTCACCTCCGTGATGTAACCAAGCTCTGCAGCTTTGATGAGCCTGCCCTTGACGCCCAAGGACCTGAGTTTCCTGGCCGCTTCTGTACCTCGCGCCGGGTCCAGCGGTGGTCTTGTCACACGGAAAGGCTATCGGCCCCGCCGCGCTGAGTAGCTGGTAGACGCCAACCCCGCCGGGAGTTTCACATCAAGCCTCTAGTAGACAGCGCCTGCTGAAGCTCGGCGGCGTGAGGCGCCGCTGCGGCGAACTTGAGAGGCGGTCCCTGTCCACGCGCCTCGGCGAGTGATACAACAAGGGAACGCGTACTGGAGGATCGGTCACCTGAGCGCGATCGTCGCCATCGTGTCGGCTGCCGTCGTGGCCGTTCCAGCCGGCGGCGCCGCGCTTCGGGCCAATCGGGCGCATCCGCTAGACAGCTACGCATTCGTCGGTAGCTCCTTGAGTGTGCGGTTTGGGCCGCAAGATGCCCGTCGCCGCGGCAGCGCACGGACGATGCCCCAAGCCGGTGCGAGGCCAAAGTTGGGAATCTCGCCGACGTTCATCAAGGCAGGCACGAGCGCCACTGTTAGGGGCTCGGGCTTACCGGTGAACATCAAGGTCGAGGTTGGCTTCGTTGAGGCGAACTGCCGCTGCGACGCTTCGCCGAAGGGGACCGCTAAGACCGACGCGTCGGGACGTTTCCGCTGGCGCTACATGATTCCTCCCAAGACGAGGCCGGGGGCCTACGTGTTCTGGGCCTGGGCTGAGCGCCTGGGGAGGACGATCCACGCAGCGGTGACCGTCACTACCCCGCCTCTCGTTGGTACCACGCGCGTCTACCTGCCGAACTGCGGCACCACTTGGTACATGAGCTATCGACCTCGCAGCTGGAGCAGCGGCTGCACAGGCGGCGCGCTGAACCTCAGCAAGCTGCGCTGGCGCGAGTATGGACGCCGTCGCGCACAGGCCATTGGCGAGGCGGGGCTCCGGGAGCCGTGTGGCGCTGAGCCTTGTTTCAAGGCGGGCATCTACAAGGCTCAAGCGAAGCTTTCGGCATCACGGCCGCTGCGCTGCTCGGCCGGAACGCTCGCCGGGGCCTGGTATTTCAGCCGTGTCCAGGCGGAGGTGCTCTACCGGAACGGCAATCCCTTCGGCGCTCGCCCGGGCTGGAAGAGCTCGATATTCACGATCAAGGCGCACGGAGGGATCTGCCACCACACTCCGCCGTGAGTTACATATCCAAGCTCATTCCGTCCACGGCCGGACGCCAACCCGATGCTTCTGAGGCGACAGGCGCGAACCAAAAGAGCCTCGCGGTACGCGCCGGTAGATCTGATCCGCCCTGGGTTGGTTGACCTTCCGACCCCGCTGAAGGCGACGAGTATGGCTTTAGATGGAGGTTTTCGGGGCCACGGCGTGGCGCCTCGATTCCCGCAGTTGGTGCGTTGCTGGTGCGCTCGTGGTGCGTAGGATCTCGACTGTGGCCGCGCCTACATAGGCTGTCGCGCTTTGTTGGGAATGCGACAGAAGAACGTAGGCCTCCCGCGCGCTCAGGCCGACGCTTGAGGAGCGGCCCACGCGTGCCTCGGAGAGAGCGACATCTCGGCGTCGCCGCGGCGGCATCAAGCTTAGGCCTCGAAGAAGCTTTTGACCCCCGGCTTGAGTTCTTGTCCGTAGGCCTTAAAGACGCCTCCGCCGCCGACGACCACGGGGAACTGGAACGGGGACGTCGCCCCGTCGCTGCGCACATAAAGGAAGGAATTAGCAGCTGGTGTAAGGGGCGTTAGCAAGATCGTGCTCCCGCCCAGGACGGCTTCTTTCGCGAGCGCCTGAATCACGAGACCCGGCCCGACCCGCGCCGCCCGCTCATCGTGGCCGGCGGAAACCAACTGGCTCTGCGTCCCTAGAAGACGGGCAAACGGGGCGGGGCCAACCCGGTGGCGCGCGCAGCGGCGGAGCATGCGATCGAGGTCGAGGAGTTCCCGTGGATACAGCCCTTGCCCCGCGACGACCAGCGAGTGAGACCTTGAGGCAGGAAGAAAACGCGTACGGACTGTGACGGCTGGTTGAGCCGCCGCGAGCCATGCGCCCTTCTCGTCCATGAAGTTCGTCGCGAGGCAGGCGAACGGAAGAACTGGCGGCTGAGCCTGGAACGTCGCCCAACCCGACGCAAGAAACGCGACGCGCTTGTCCACCGCGTGGACCTTCTTCAGGACCTGTGTCGCCCTGCCCGCCACAGCGTCCATCGCTGCTTCGATGCCGTCGAAGGGAGCGAGCTGCCCAGCCAGCCAATCGGCCGTGTCCATCCCCTCCAGCACTGCAAGTCCCGTGTACGCGAGCGCGACCCGACCTCCATAAAACACTGCCTTGTTCGCATCGTCGTCGAAGCAGGAACCATCGGGCAGCGTGAGCCGGCGATCGGCCGCAACAACGATCCGTTCATGCGTCAGGCAAGCGAGAATGAGCGTCAACCCGGGCCCTATTCTCCCGCGGTCCACTGCTGCTCGCAGTAGGCGCCGATCAGGGCGATCGAGGGCGTCGAAGCCTTGTAACCTCGGCTGCTTCTGTCGTAGGGATGCTGGATCTCGGCATCCGATCGCATTGGCACAGTTGGCGGCGATGCCGGAAGACGAAGACGCGTACGAGCTTGGCTGGTGGATCGTCTCCGCGCTTCGGCGCAGGGGCGACCTCGAGAGCAGCCTCCGCATGAGGCTTGACCGCCTGCCCGACGCGGCGCTGCCTTGGCGTCCGCTCGAAGGCGCTCGTTCGATCGTCGTCGACCGGCTCGTCCGTTACCGATGCGAGTTTGCGGTGCGGCCGGGTGCCGATCCGAAGCGAGCGCGGGAGACTCTCAGTCGACTGAAGCCGAACATTCACCGCCTCCTCCACGAGGAGGACATCCTCGGCGGCCGCTACGACTGGGGTCTTGCGGAGGGCAAGCCGGAGTTCGGAGAGTCGGACGACGGTCGCTTCCTTATTTGTTCGTTTGAGATCGCGCTGGACGCCGCCTCCTAACGGCGTCGAGCAACAAGGACCGGCCTGTCGCCTTGCCCTCGGATCAGAGACCGCGGCCGTTCTTACAACGCGCGGCGTGAGGGAGCGGTTCGCACGCAGCGTCTCCGCCGTCCGGCATCGCCGTTCGGCCATTTGTGACACCGCGGATCGAGGCTGGACTAATCGGCCTCTGGGTCGCCCTCCGTCGGATCGCCCCACTCGATTGGGCGCACTTCGCCAGTGTCCAGGAAATGCTGCACTGACTCGCGGAACTCACGCTCAAGCTCGAAGTGTGAGTAGCCCTGCACGATGAGGTCGAATGTCCGCTCGAGCATCGTCGCCTCATCGGTCGCCCGGGGTATCCATCTGCCTGACCCGTCCGGCGCGAAACCGAATGCCCATAGCACGGCTTCTCCCTCGGGATTAGTGCAGCCGAGGAAGCGAGCGACTTCATCGGCCGTTACCGGCCGCTGAGCCAAGAAGGCGGCGAGCGTGGCTGGATTACCACCGCGCTCTTGCCACTCCCTGTGGTTCTGACTCACAACCTCGCGTCCGCGGCTGATGCGGTCGCGCAATCGCTGAGCAACCTCCACCGCAGCCTGGTAGGCGGCATAAGCAACGCCGACGCGTTCGATCGCGTACCACGCGAGGTCCCACAGGTTAAGGAGAGTGTTCCAGTCGGCGAGGAGGCCGTTCCCGATCTCAGCGTGGAGGATCAGGTAGGGCCGAAGAGGGTCGCCATCCAGCGCGCCTGCCTCCCCCGCTCGCAGGAGTTCGGCGTAATGGACGTCCTTCCAATAGTTATTCCAGACGGCGCGTCCGGTTGCGTCTACGAGCGTGATTGCGGTTGTCCAGCCGTGCAGGCCTTCTCGGTCGTCTTCGGGTTTGTAGAAGGCGATGAAGGCCACAGGCCCGCCCCAGTCCTCGGGAATCTCGACACCAAGTTCGGCAGCCGCCCGGTTCATGACCGCGCCGAGGGTTTCGTCTTCTTCAACGACGAGCTCGAGCTTCAGCCGGTCCCCATACGGCCTCTTCCACTCCCCCTCGAAGAAGTCATCCCAGGACGGCGTAAAGGGGTCTGAGGGGTCCCCAACGATTGCAACGGTGATCGAGATCGGCATCGGTTCGCCTCCGGGACAAAGGTCTTCTGCCACTCCGAGAGCCATCCGTCAAGCGGCCCCAGCGTGCGCCGGGGAGACACGAGGGCGCCACGAGCACACGACGGTTGTCGCAGTAGAGCCGAAAGGCGACACCCACGCGACATGATCCCGTGGGCTAGTGGCGGTCGGAAGAGGCGGGCGAGGCGCCGAAGCGCCCCGCCCTAGATCGGCACCCTAATGGGGGTCGATCCAGTCGGCCTGGACGAGGACCGCAGCGATCGACGCGAGTAGCACGAACAGCCGCATCAGCTGAGCTCGGCGCACGCTCTCACCCCCTTTCCGGTGGTAGGGATGTGCGCCACCATACGACGGTTCCTGACCCCTGTCAGGGCGGGTCAAGTTGCCCGCAGCGGCAAGTTGACGGTCTTCCTCCTGACAAGTGAGACTGCCTGGGTGACTGTGGACAGGACGCCGGCCGAGGAAGAGACGCTTGGCGCGAGGATCAAGCGACTCCGGCTCGCGAAGGGGCTTTCGCAGAAGGCGCTCGCAGGCCCTGGCGTCGGCGACTCGTACATCGCCCGGATCGAGGCCAACCAGCGGAAGCCGTCGCTGCGGGCGCTGCGGCACATCGCCAGCCGGCTCGGCGTCGACCCCGACTACCTCGAGACCGGCTCGGCCGTGACGCCGACGAAGGAGCGCGAGCTGCGCCTCGCCGACGCCGAGCTCTCGCTACGCCTCGGCGACGACCTCAAGCACGCCGAGACGATCCTGCGCGGGCTCCTCGACGAGGAGGTCCCGGACGGGATCGAGGCGCGCGTCCGCGCGACGCTCGGCGGTGTTCTCGCGCGCGGCGGCGACCAGCGAGCCGCGATCGAGCAACTCGAGGCGGTCATCGGATCCGGTGCCTTCCACCCCTGCACGCGGCCCGACGTCTACGAAACGCTGTCGCGTAGCTACCTCGCCACCGGAGCGCCGGTGCTCGCAATCAAGCTGCTCGAAGGAGCGATCGCGGCCGCGGACACGGAGGAGCGGTACGCCATCCAGCAGGTCCGATTCCGGGTCTTCCTCGCCACCGCCCTGTCCTCGATGGGCGCCTTCGAGCGGGCGCAACGGGAGCTCGAGGAGGCGAGCGACCGCGCCGAGACGATCGCGCAGCCCGAAGTCAGGATCAGCGTCGCGTGGGAAACGGCGCGCATGGCCTGGAACCGGGGCGACTCCGACGAGGCGCTGCGAGCGATCACCTATGCTCGCGCGCTCGCCGAGGTCACCGAGGACGCGCTCGTCATCGCCCGCAGCCACGTCCTCGCGAGCGAGCTGCACACCTGCGAAGGAAGGCCGGAGCAAGCGCGCGAGCATCTCGAGCAGGCCGAGCGCCTCCTCACGCTGAGCGACGACCCTGTCGACCGGGGGCTGCTGCGGGTCGAGCAGGCGCGGGTCGAGGCGGAGCTCGGCGACCCCCACCAAGCGCTCACCTACGCCCGCGAAGCCGACCAACTCCTCCACGAGCACGAGCGGCACAAGGCGAACGCACGGCACGCGCTCGGCGTCGCGCACGCAGCAGCCGGGGACATCGACGCCGCCGACGGCGAGTTCGACGAGGCCGTGCGGCTGCTCCTCACTCGCGGCCAGTGGAGGGAGGCACTCGTCGTCGTCCGCGACTGGGCGACCGCGCTCCGCGCCGCCGGCCGGAACGAGAAGGCGTACGCCGTCCTCGAGCGAAGCACGACGTTCAGCCGGTACGAGAACGCTGCGACTGCGCTCGAGTCGACCCCGGAACCGAGGCGCAGCCGCGCGTAACCGCAGCGGCGGTAGCGTGCGGCGTTCCAGCCAAGGAATCGCACCCGGCGCCTGGCTGTGCGGCCCCAGGCGCTCGGCCAGCTCCTTTCGGCCATCTAACGTCGTCGCTCCGACGCCGTACGCTCTCCAGCGGGCCAGGAGTCAAGTAGCGCAAGCTGCCCGGCCCTAACCACCAGCGCACGGCACCGGTAGCACAAAGCTCAAAGAGCTCGACTGCCTGACCTGTTACATCCGGCCCGGTCAGCTTTCGAACTCGATAACGCGGACGCCTCTGTCGTACTTCCAACAGAGCGCGACAGCCTATGTAGGCGCGGCCGCAGTCGAGATCCTACGCACCGCGAGCCGAAGACTGAAATCACAGGCTGTCGCAGTTCCAATAGACGGCGACAGGCGACGGTCGAAGTCCTGGCGCTCGGCCATACCTACGCCGCGTCAAGACCTCCGCTCTAATGCGCGAAGCGTCCCGGACGGCGCGTGGTGGCGGGAAGGGATCTTTGGCTGACGAGGAGCGCGGGCGGCAGCAGTTCAGCCTTACGCTCGCGCAGCCGTTGCCTATGGGCGAGCCGACTCTTGAACGGCCCATTTGATTGTAGTAGCGTCGGCTGCCTACCGAGGACCGAACGACGGTTCTCAGGACGGCGGCGCTCGCTCAAAGGAGGAACCATGCGGCATCTGCTTGCTGTGACGGTTTTGGCAGATCGGCATTGGGGCCGGTATTCACCGCTCAGGCATCGGCTGACGGCGCCATCGTCTACAACCTCGGCAACAACGGAAGCAACAGCTGCTCGATCGGCGGTTTCGGCCGGTCGTACAGTGGTTTCTCGACAACGGTCTTCCGGGACAGTTCCTTGAAGTTTCAGCAGTGTCACTCCAAGCTCGTCTCCGGCACGCCTGTCGACCAGACGCAGGTCGTCCACCTCGGCAGCTGCACGTTCGTGTTCACGCCTGAGGGAATCGCCAATTCGGCCTGCGCCATCAAGTCGTAGGTCGCACCTTCGGCGGCGTGTGGATGCTCGACGGGCAAGGCGCTGGAGGTCGCCTCGTCAGGCGGCCTTCCCGAGCAACGTCCGCCGCAGCTATCTGAGCCGATCGCGCCGAGGGGCCCGGCGTCGGCCGAGTCCCTCCCACCTCGCGACCCCCGCTCTGCTCCTGCTCGCCGCGTGCGTCGCGGGCTGCGGCTCCAAGCCTGTCTCGAAGGATGTCCGCGCCTGCGTCAAGCGCTGGAACGGCTCGATCGCAAAGAAACACGGCCTCGAAAACATCGCGTATGGGACCGAGGCAAACGTGCGGATGGAGGGCAGGCGGTGTGTCGTAACCCTGATGACTAGCGCAAAGCCGCGCGCGCTCACGTTCGACAGCGGTCATCCGCAAGGCCTCGGCGGATTTCTCTTTGCCGGCGCCGTGGACCGGAAGGACCTCCCCGACGCTCAGCGGAAGGCGAACGCGGATGTCGGCGAGAACTTTGCCCTCGAGCTGAAGCGCTAGCCCGCTCGACTGGGCCGGGCTGGGCTACGGTCAGGCAGATATGCGTATAGAGGTCTCAGCCGAGCTTCGTCCTCTTTTGCGGCCGGCGCGTCTGGATTCCCTCCGGGCGGAGAACGAGGTCGTTCTCTCCGACCTTCCGGAGCTCGACGCGCCCCGCAGTCGCCGGTTCGAGGGCGTGTACGGTCGGATCTACAACCGCGTCATCCAGACACCGGCGCTCCGCAGGTTCCTGTTCTGGCTCTGGGGATCGGCGGAGCCGCTCCGGGATCTGGACTCGTTCGTCGAAGGCGCGGCGCGCGCTGCGAGCGGCGTCTCGGCTGAGCCAGTGCTCGTCGATGTCCCGTCGGGCGGTGGGACCCTCCTGGCCTTCCTCGTCGAGGTTGGCTACGCCGGAACTGTTCTCGAGGTCGACCTCGCGGCGGCCATGATACGCAGGGCAGTGCGGGCCGAGCAGCGATTGAGCCCGGTCGGCTTCCGCGTCCACTTCCTTCGCAGCGACGCGCTCGACCTGCCACTCGAGGACGGGATCGCGGACACCGTCGTGAGCATCAACGGTCTCCACGTCGTCGCCGACCACGAGGGCTTCCTCGCCGAGCTCGCGCGCATCACGAAGCCCGGCGGCTCGCTCTGGCTTATCGCCCCCATCGATGGGCCCGCTCTCCGAAGCCGCGCGATCCTGCGCGCTGCGAGCGCGCTCGGGATCACGCCGGCCCGCCCGCCGACGCTCGCGCGTGCGAGGCAGCTTCTGGAGGGGGCGGGCTTCGTCGATCTCCGTTGGTGCGGTGGCGAGAGCATCGCCGGCTTCTCCTGCCGCAAGCAGGAGTTCAACTCGCCGCAGCGATGAGGCTTCGATAGTGGCGGTACCAGTCGCTTTGGAAGATTTCGCCCGGGTCGTGAGCACGCTTTAGGCGGAGGAAGTCCCCGAACTGCGGGTAGCAGGCTTCGACCTGCTCAGCCGTCGCCCAGCGGTGGTAGGTGAGGAAGAAGCTCCCGTTCCGGGCGAGCGCCAGGTCGACGAGCCGGCGGAACGCGGCGGCCGAGTGGGCTACCCCTTCGTCGGTGTGGACGGTGTGCAGGTTGAAGATCATGCAGGCGTAGCTCTGGCGGGCCCACGGGAGATACGTATCGGTGTCGCGTTCGATCAGGCGGATCGTCCCGTAGATCACGTCGACGTTGTTCCGCCGGAAGTCGTCCGCCGCCGCGGTCATGAAATCGCCGAGTAGATCTCGCGGCACGTAGAGCTCGGAGATCATCTCGGTGGCGGGAACAGGGCTGCCGACGAGCGCGTCGAGCTGCTCGTGGTAGCCGTCGAGGTAGTCGGCGAGCTGGTGCAGATCCGACCAGTACACCTGTCCGGAGGTGGCGAGGTAGTGGCGGGCATAGTCCTCGAAGGCCCGCGTCTTGTCGGTGTGGGCGAGCCAGAGCAGCAGCTGCCAGTCCTCGCGCGTCAGCGCGCGCTGGTTGTCGGGGATCGGCGTGTCCGGATCCAGGGGCAGGTAGCACGAGAAGACGCCTCGACGGAGGAGATCCGGGGAGTGCCGGTCGACCGCGAACTGGAAGTCTCCGTACAGAAACCCGTCGGCGATCCGCTCCTTGAAGGCGGGGATCAGCTCCTCGACGCCGATGACCTCGACGACGCGCTGGAGCTTCTGCCTCGGCGCCAGCCGCAGCGTGATTGAGTAGATCACTCCGAACAGTCCGTAGCCGCCGGCGACCAGGCCAAACAGGTCGGCGTTCTGGTCGCGGCCGCAGGTAACGAGCGAGCCGTCCGGCGTAACGACCTGTAGGTGCTCGATGTCTGCGACGAGGGGAGGAAACGTAAGGCCGCGGCCGTGAGAGTTTGCGGACACCGAGCCGCCCAGCGTGAAGCGATCGGCGCCCGTCTGCTTCTGCCTCACCGCCCATTGGCGGTCTGCGCCGTCCTGCTCGCGAATCAGGAAGTCGATCAGCTCCGGCCACTGGATGCCTGCTTCCACCTCGACCAGGCCACCCTCCCGGTCCAGCGCGAGCACGCGCTTCATCGACCGCGTGTCGAGCAGCGTCCCATCGGTGACGAACTGCTGGCCGCCCATCGCGTGACGGCCTCCCGCCGCGCAGAGCGGCCGCTCGAACTCGCGCGCCCGGTGAACCGCCGCGAGGAGCTCGTCGAGCGACCCGACGTCGACGACCTCAGCCACCTTGGTCGGGTTGAGACGGGAGTGGACATCGTTGACGATCATCTGCCGTGCTGATCGAACTCCGCGCTCACCGGCGAGCGCTCGTCTTCCTCGCCAGCGTGCTCGACATTCCCGTGCTCCGCGCGGCCGCCCTAACGTTCAGTAGCCGGACGGCGATCGCGGCGACGGCGATCGAGGGGGTTCCGGTCGAAGAGGTTCGTCCGCTGGCTGCGGAGCCGTTGCCCACGTTCGTATTCTTCACCGGCGCCCATCCCCTGCGCCGGCGGGAGCCGCTCGTCCGCCGAGTGACGCACGGCCTCGCGCGGGTCGGCTACCAGGTCTTCCTGCCTGATCTTCCCGGGCTTGGTGAGGGAGAGATCGGCGCGGACACGCTGAACGCCGCCCTCGCCGTGACGAGAAGCGTGCTGGAGCGGAGCGACGTGGCCGGCCGCCGCGTCATCCTCCTCGGGGCCTCTGCAGGTGCGAGCCTCGCCCTGCTCACGGCCGCCGATCCGGAGCTCGCGGACCGCGTCTCGCTCGTTGTCGCAGTCGCCCCCTTCGCCGATCTCGAGAAGATGCTCTGCTTCGCGACCACGCGAGCGTACGCAGATCCGGCAGGGCGCTTCGCGACATACCAGGCGGACCAGCTGCTACGCCGCGTCGTCAGCCGCTCCCTGCTCGCGCTGCTCTCCGAGCCCGATCGACGCGTGGTGCGAGCCGAGCTCCGCTCCCTCGAGGACGAAGACTCCGGGGAGATCGACCGCCTGCGCGAACTCGCGCCGCGGCTCACCAAGGAAGGCAAGGCGGCCCTCGAGCTCCTCCACAACACCGACGTCGCTCGCTTCGCCGAGCTCCGCGCGCAGCTGCCCCCGGACGTGGGCATGGTGCTCCGTCGGCTCTCTCCCCTCCACACCGCTGCGCAGGTTCACGCCCCAGTCGAGATCATCGTCCCCCCGCAAGACCTCTACTTCCCACCCGGCGAGGCAGCGTCCCTGGCGTACGAACTTCCGAACGCGCGCCTGACGACGACCCCGACGCTGGAGCACACACGACCGATCGCTTCGCTGCGCCGATTACCCGAGCTCGCGGGCTTCTATCGGTTCATCGTCCGCTGTCTTTGCGATCGCAGCGGATTCATAGAACCACAGGCGTCGCCGGATTGGGTTACGACGATTACAAGCAGTAAAGTGCCGATTTGCAGGTACTTTCATCCGCGCCAGCCGTTCTAGAGGTAGCCTCAAGTAACCGACGCGCTCCCCGGCGTAGATCCCGAGTACCTGAAGGACGGGCGAGCGATCCCGGCGGCGAAGGAGCGCGAGCTCCGCCTCGCGGACGCCGAAATCGGCCTCCGCATGGGCGGGGACCTCGACGCGATCGAGGAGGCGCTGCGGGCGATGATGAGCGAGGAGATCCCGGACGGACTCGACGTCCGTATCCGCGCCACGCTCGGGACGTTGCTCGCGCGGAAGGGCGAGAACGAAGAGGCGTTAGCGCAGCTCGAGCGCGTCCTCGCCTCGGGCGGCGTGCGCCCGGAGACGCGACCCGACGTGTACGAAATGCTCGCCACCGTCTACGCCGCCACGCGGCGCTCGACGCAGGCGATCGAACTCCTCGAGCGTGCCATCGGGATCGTGGACAAAGACGACCGCTACCTGACGCAGCGCGTCCGCTTCCGCTCGTTTCTGGCGCAGACCTTCTCGTCCGTGGGCGCGCTCGATCGAGCCAGCTCAACGCTCGAGGATGCGATGGTGCTCTCCGAGGACCTGACGCGTCCGGCCGATCGTGTCTCGCTTTACTGGACCGGCGCTCGGATCTCGTGGATGGAGGCGCATGACGCGGACGCCGCGCTCCGTTACGCCGGGAAGGCGATCGGGCTCCTCGAGGCGACAGAGGACACGATGGAGCTGGCGCGCGCTCACCTCCTGGCCGCGCAGATATGCAACCTCGACGGGCGCCCTCAGGAGGCGCGCTGGCACCTGGAGCAAGCCGAGGGACCGCTCAAGTTCGGGGAGGACCCGGCGTTCGGCGCGCTGCGCGCAGAGCAGGCGAAGGTGGAGGCGAAGCTCGGAGATCCCGCGCGCGCGGTCGAGCTGGCGCAAGAGGCGATGACGCTCGTCGCGGAGGACGTGCGCTTCGCTCCGAACGCGATGCACGCCTTGGCGCTCGCGCTCACGGCTGCCGGCGACATCAACGCCGCCGACAAGCAGTACCGGCGAGCTGTGCGCGCCCTGGGCGAACGACTCCAGTGGCGCGAGGCGGTCCAGGTCTCGCGCGATTGGGCGAACGCTCTGCGCCTCGCCGAGCGCGACGGTGACGCCCTGTCCGTGCTCGACGCCGCGATGGCTCTCGGCAAGCGTGAGGCCGAGGAGCGCGTCCGGCGACGCACCTAAGACCGACGCCCCGATGCAACGGGGCGTCACGACAGCGAGAGTCCACGACCTTCCCTGCGTGGGCTCTCGCACGTCACCACGGAGGTTGGAATGCCGAACCCGAACACCTACAAGGCGCTGGCCTACCGAGACGCCGTGCTCGTGCTGCGCGCGGCCATCGCCGCGCTGTGGAAGGCGGGAGCGAGCGTCCAACAGATCGTGGACGAGATCGAGAACGCGAAGCGGGAGGCGGGCGCCGAGGAGTAGGAGGGAAGCGACCTGCATGAGCTCGCGCAGGAGCGAAGGCGGGCAAAGGAGATCGAACCGAGCTCGAGGAGCTGATGCAGGGCACGAGTAGGCGCCGCCGGGGACTACCTGATCGCCGGTGTTTTCAGGCCGCAGGTGTCGGCCACGGGATGCGGCGTAGCGCAGGTGGGTACTGCGGCTGAAAGCCGGGTTCGTGCTTCCTTACCGCCGCAGCAGCGTCCTCGAGTATGGCTTTAACCGAGCGGGGCACGTCCTCCGGGTTCGAGCCGAGCGCCTTGAGCAGGAGCATGTTCACGACCGCCTTGAACATGTTCTGCTCCACCGTGTCCCGCGGGACGCGGTCCACGATCTCCTTGGCCCACCGTTGCTTCTGCCTCCACGACATTGATCCAGCCTCCTTGAGAATCCGATGGGCGGTGTCCCGGCTGACCCCGGCCTCGTCCGCCATTTCAGAGACGTCCATCGCAGCCGCCTGACCCCGGAGCAGGAGATCGCGCAGTTCCTGCCGCGCCCGCTCTGCTTCCTCGGCTACGCGCTGCCGGCGCTCCCGGTTCGCGGCCAGGAGCCCCGGAACCGCTCCGCGCTCCTCGGCAAGGCGTGTGTCAGATAGTACGACACTGTGAAGTGCGTCTGACGCCATGTAGGCATGGAAGCTAACACGGCGTCAGCGGCGAAGCAAGCGCTGTGCCTGCATCGCGACGCGGAAGGCGGGGTTGAGGAGCTTCCCGCACGCCGTGCAGCGCGTCGCCTCCTCGCAGTTGAGCAGCGGAAGGCTCTAGGAGCTCCGCATCCCGCCTCGCCTACTGCAAGTGGTAGCGCTCCAGCGAACGCTGCCTGTGCTTGGCGAGACGCGAATCAGTCTCCCGGCCGAGGCCCCTCACGAGCTCGGGCCGATGCTTGATGATGGCGACGACGCCGAGTAGCGCGCGATCGTCAGCTACTGCTTCGCCACCGTCCCGAGCTCGCGCAAGCGGCGGCCAGCGGTCATGGAGATCAGCGTCCAGTCCGCCAACAAACACGTCCCTCCGTACACCACCCAATCACGCGCACATCTCCCCTGCGGGCGCGTCAGACAACCGATCGGGCTCGGCCGGCCGCCCTTCCACGTCCTCGTCAGCGCCTGGTCGCGAACCGGCGCGAGAAGCCGAGTCGTGACAGTGCCGTTGCGCTAAAGGCCCATGTAGTTGAAAACCGCGCCGGCGGTCACCAACGTTAGGAGCATGAGCGCCTGTCGGCGGGTCGCGACTCTCTCGGCTGCAGCGGCATGTCTGCTGTTGGCCCCTAGCTGCGGGCAGCCGTCGCGCAACGACCTTCACAAGGCTGCCGAATCGCTCCTACCGCAAGGAGCAGCGGTCCTGCTCAAGAAGGAGGGAGGCTGCGTCGAGGGAGCGGGCTTCCCGTCGTGCGTCGAGGTCTTCTTTCGCCTCGAACAAAGCGGGTTCGCCGAGCGCCTACGTCTGTTCATCATCAACGCAAGAGAGCACGGCTGGAAAGCGGAGCGAGGCGCGACCGCGGGCGGCGAGATGGTCGTCAAACTCAGCAAAGGCTCGTATTCCGGCGTCGCCGGGCTCTGGCTCGACCGCTACTACCGACCTAGGCCTCACTGCAACCCGGTCAGCACGATCCACCCGTGCGCAGACCACTTTCAGATCCAGTGGAAGGGCGGAGCCGTTAGAGCATAGAGCCTACTGCGGTACGGTTGCGCACCTGGTACGGGGCCTGGCTCGACGAGCGCGACACCCGCCTCCCGCTCACCCGCGCCGACCTCTACAGCGCCAACGACCATGCAGCCGCACGCGCCGTCGCCGCGGGCGCCGGGATGCAGGCGCTCATCGAGGCGACCGGGCTCCGCACGCTCGCGAACGTGCTCGCCCTCATCGACCCGGCGATCCTCGAGCAAGCGCCCCCGAACGACGCCACCTCACCGCGCGCCCGACTGCCCCCCGTAACCGAACGAGCGTGCCCGGAGCACCAATCGTGTCGCGTTTCGGCTCTTCCGCGACAAAACGCAGCTTCGGCGATCGAACCGAAGGTCCTCAGGATTGCAAAGGTCCCGAGCAGACTAAGTACGCGGCCCAGAAGATCGGGGGTCGGTATGTCTCGTCGGTCCACGGCGGGCCCTGGGGCAGAAGCGCCCTACGGGGGTCATCACCACTGCCGTCCCTTAACAGCGCCGTCGCAGACCGATTCTGTCGCCACGCGTCCAGTTCACGTAGCTGGAGATCCCTGAGGGAGACGGCCGGGTTATCGGCTGTGGCCAACCGATCGGCGAGGCGTAGGTGAAGTGACTCCGTCTGCGGATGGTTCAGAACCGGCCAGGCAGTCGCGACGACGGCAGACGCGCCGGCCCAGAGCATGGCTGTCGTCAGTCCAAGCCACTCACCGAAGCCTCCGGCCTCAAGCCCACCGGTGCCGCACCCGCCTAGCAGGACGCGCTGGGGCATGGGGTAGGAGCCGCGGTCGCTGACGATCTCGTGCGCGTAGAGCGGCGTGCCACGTGCGAGCACGAGCGCAGCGGATGCCGGGAGCCCATCGGTCCCTGCGATCGCATGCCCGAAGAACGCGAAGAGCCGCCAGTGGGCTTTCGCAGCGCCGGCGAGGGCGGCGCGCAGGTTCTTGGGCGTCGCGATCTGGCGCTCGCTGTCCGCCCTGCGGGCGCTCGTCAGCACGAGAGCGGCGCAGGTGGGCGCAGTTCGCGCGAACCGCAGCGAGTCGTCAGGATCGGCGACGACGATGGCGCGCTCGTCATCCGACAGCGTGGGCGCGTCTCGCCATCGCATCAGCGAAGCAACGATTGCCGACGACGGTGCGACGCGTACCAGCGCACGCTCGAGCAGCCGCGGCTCTTCTTGCCGGCTGCCGCCAGACTGTCCTGCGAGCGGCACAGCCAGTGCGGTCAGGGGAAGCATCGCCAGCTTCGGCGCTGGTGCGACGATTACCGGGAGCGGATGCTCGCGTGACGCCACGCCGAGAGCCGTTACGAGTGGTGCCGGCAGGAACGCTGTGCCAAGGCGGAGCGCGAGGTTGTACTCAGCAGGCGGCGGCCCTAGCAGCGGCCGCGCCGCAATTCGCGCGAGCATCTCAGCCTCGCTCTCCCACGGGCCTCGGGCGCCGCGGCTGCTGCGGATGGGAATCGCGGCGCGAAGATCCTCCAAAGCACGGGCGGCCTCACCCTCGCCCGCGATTTCGGTCGCTCCCGCAGCGGCTACGCCATCGGCGGTGACGACGCCCCAGTAGACGATGTCGCGGCTCTGCCACGTCCCCCACCACCATGCGCCGCGACCGCCGACCCCGACACGTACGGCGTTGAGGTCGACCTGCAAACGTCTCCTAGCTTCCTGCCGTCCCAAAGCGTCACCCGCAAGCTCGGCGAGACGTGAGCGGCCGCCGACGGAGATCAACGGCGCCGGCGCGATCGGGACTAACCCCAGCGCCGCCAACGCCGCACTCTCCATCAACGTCGTGTCAGCAAAGATCCGCTCCTCAGTGCGAACCGGCTCAAGCAAAGGAGGCTCGTCCCCCTGCGCTTCTACGCCGACCGCCGGCACCGCTTCAAGTGCGGGAACCGCTTGGACGCGCGCCGTCTCGATCAGCTCGACCAGGAGCTGCTCCTCGCGAAGCTCATCCGCAAGTCTGAGCGCGAGGTCATAGACGGTCGCGTACTGGCTCGACCACGAAGACCGCGAGACCGACTCAGTAAGGCGATACCGCTGCTGGTCGATCGAGACCAGCGCGCGCAGGCAATGCGTCAGCGCCTCCCCAGGCCGATCAACAGCGGCTGCCGCAGCAGCCAGGCTTGCCTCGGCTCGTGCTGCCTCCAGCCAACGCTCCTCCGCGATGAAGACCTTGAGTGCACGCTCGTGGTGTTCGATCGCGTCAGCGAAGAGGCCGAGCTCACGCAACGCCACGCCTGTTCCTTGGTCGCAGCGTGCAACGCGGAGGTCGAGACCATGGTCGACGAGAACGGCGCGGGCTCTACGGTAGAGCTCGAGCGCTTCCTCAGCGCAGCCCAGGCTGATCAGCGCCGACGCTGCGTTCACCTCGCAGCGAGCAGCGTCAAGCGGTCGACCGGCGGCAGCGAACGTGGCGCGCGCGGCCTCCGCGCGCGCCACCGCATCTTCGTATCTGCCAAGCGCTTTCAGGCAGGCCGCAGCGTTCTGGTCACAGACCGCGATGCGCTGCGCGTCCTCGTGCTCGGCGTATGCCGGCCGCGCGCGTTCGATTCGTTCGAGCGCCTCGCCGTAGCGGCCGAGAGCCCAGAGGGCGGCGCCGGCGTTGAGATCGGCGCGCGCGGCAAGGAGAGTGTCACCGGAGTCCGTCGCGTTTCGGTACGCGCTATCCGAGAGGTCAAGCACCTCTTGGAACCGCGCGAGCTCCCACAGCGCAACACTGAGGCGGAGATCGATCCGGCCAGCCTCAAGCGAGTCTCCGCGCTGGCGCGCCCGCTCGCCCTCGGCGCGCAGACGTTTGACGTCCTCGTCATCAGTAGCCACTACCGTTCTCGCCAAATCACCCTTATCTGTCGTCATACCCGTTCCGCCTTCGGGGCGGCGGTCAAGTAGCGTCGTCGCCGCCGTGCCAGTCAAGAGGAGAGTGCTCTATGTCACGACACGATGTAGCACGCGAAATCGTTGCGGAGACGGGCGAGCTCGCCGCGCAGATCGACGCCATCGTCGCCCAGATCAAGAGGGCGATCGTCGAGGTCGGCAAGGACGCGTCGCAGACCGGGCCGCGGCTCACGATCAAAGAGGCCGAGCTGACGTTGAGCGCCGTCGTGACGAGAGGCAGCGGCGGCGACCTCAGGTTCAGCATATTCGGCCACGACATTGGCCTCAGCGGCGAGCTGACGAAGGCAGACACGCAAGCGATTCAGCTGAAGCTCAGACCGGCGGGCGACGACGCGATAACCTTCGCCGCCAAGGAGATCTCGGAGAAGCTCGTCGCGGCGATGCGAGCGATTCGCGACAGCATCGCTGCGTCGGCCGCGGATACGCCACGCTTCGACATCGAAGCGGCGTCAGTCGAACTCAACTTCCAGGTCGATAAGAACGGCGACATCTCGTTCATCGTCAGTGGCGAGGCGAAGACCACGAACGTGCAGACGGTCAAGCTGACGCTTGCGCCGGCATAGGCTCCCTTCGCCCGCTACTCACAACCTCAGGCGCCGCACTCCCAACACTCGCAACCTGACCCTGCGACCACGCAACCCGGGCACGGCTTGTCGTAGAAGAGCCGAAAGGCGACAGCGACCCCCGAGCCTAGGCTGCGAGCGCGGCTGCGACCGAGCGCCGCGGTACCGTGGCGGCGTGGACGAGCGCCAGATCCTCGAGCTCCTCGACCAAGGCTCGCTCGCGCCCGAGCAGATCGCGGACAACCTCCGCGTCGATGTCGCCAAGCTGCGGCCCGCACTCGATTCGATGCGCGCGCGGGGCTTGGTCGAGATCTCCGGCGTTTCCCAGTGGGCCAGTGACCTCAGCACGGCAAGGGCGCATTGGCGGCTGACCGACGCCGGCCGCGCGCAGCTCGAGCAGCTTCGCAGCGAAGACTGATCTCTCCGCACGAGCCCGCGTTTAAAAGTAGCCCCGGGCCGTCTGGCCGCGTCGCATTCCAACAAACAGCCACGAACTCGCCGGCTCCGGCTCCCGTCGGCGTAGCACGGTGCTCGCTGCCGAATGGCAGGTAAAGAGGCTGCGCTCCGCTCTGCTCGAACATACGTGCCGTCTGCGTCGTCGCCTAGGCGGAGCAAGGTGGGTCAGCCTGCGGTCGCCGCCATTCCATCGCTTCTCGCCGGCATCGAGCGGGACGCGTGAAGGCGCAGCAGCGCAACCGCGAGTACTACACCGCCGCCGATCTCGGTCTTTCGTTGGTGGGCCCGCCGGCTTCACACTTTGATCGGCGAACTTTTGATTGGAGTCCGCGTACCGGCCATGGGTGAAGATCCTGCGCATACACGGGCAGGTCGCGCCGAGCGGCCTCGAGAGCTATGGTGCCTCCGCCCACTGAAAGGATCTGACACGACCAGCGGATTGCCGCGGCGCTCCTTTGCGGCAGCAAACAGCCCTCGATGGCGTTGACCCCCAGCACTCCCGGGCGAGTACCTCGAGCATCAGCGTGCGGCTGAGTAGCGGTTCGGCGTTTGTTCCGAGTGCCCGTGATCAGTTAGCGGCCGCGCGGCCCGATTGACTTGAGGGAAGTGCAGGCGGATGATCGTTTCTCCGACCGCGATTAAGGGGGCCGCAGTGCTGACCACCGCGGAGCTGCTTCAAGCGCTCACCACGTCGATCTCCGCGGTCCGTGACGGACCGCAGGAGGTTGCGCCGGGCCAATCGGTTCGCGTCCATCTCGTGCCGCCGACTATCGATCTCAATGTCCCTGCCGTGATGACGGGCGAGGTCAGCCTGACCTTCCTCACGAAAGAGGTTCGGTTTGCGGACGCGCTCGGAGTTCGGATTCCCGCGGGGTCGGATGCGCCTGATCTTGAGGGGTACATCGCCGACGCGACGGAGGTGCTCGGCGGTCAACCGATCGCCGACGTCGAGGTTCCGCTTGAGGGGCCGCCGCTTGAAGGTGCGAGGCCGCCGTTCACGCAGGTGAACATCGCGGAGGTCGTCGGCACGGGGCCGCTTCCGCAGATCACGACAACGACTCCACCCTCGCCGGTGGCCGCGAACCCGGCCGATATCGGCACCTTGCCGACCCTGCCGGCCATCGCGGGGGACGCGGGGAACGCACTGTCGGGCGTGCCTGGTCTGATCGGGCAACTCGTCGGTGCGATTCCGGTTCCAGTCATGGCACCGGTGCAGCTGACGGTGGCATGGAAAGTGACGCGAGGCGGCAGTGACGTGGGGAGCAGCCCGACGACTTGGGAGCTGATTGGGTCCGGCGCCGACGTGCAGTTCGTCTTCGCCCAGGCGTTCGACGAGCTGACGAATGCGGGTCCAACGCTCGCGCACTTCCAGATCGTCGCCAGCGTCACGCTCACGGTCGGGAGTGACAGCGCGATCCGCGACCTGCCGCCGGTGCCTGTCGACGTTCCCACGATCGGGATCCCGAGCATGGCTGCGCTCTTCAACACGTCCGGCTTCGGCGGAGCGAGCCCCGGGACCGACGACGACAAGGCGGTCATGGTTCTCGTGCCGAACAATTCTCCGGTCAGCGACGTCAAATCGCTGAACCAGCACGTCATGGACGTGACGGGTGCGGTGAACGGCGTGCTCAGCGGCCCCCTCGTGGATGCGACGACGGCGGCCCAGCTCGCGCTCTTCCTCACCGGTCTCGGTCGGTTCAGCTCGGCGGTCTCGGCCTACGTCGGCGGCGCGGCCAAATGGCCGGTGCAGATCGTCGTCGGTGACTCGAACGACGGGGTCGGCGACCTCAGCGCCGTTCCCTTCGATGACGGGTGGACCGAACACGACAACTTCGACGATGAGGTCTACTCGCTGATCCTTGTGGCGGTGCCGGCGGTACACCTCCTGCTCACGACAGACGACAATTACCAGAGCACCTCGCTCACCGTCAGGACGGGACCCGAGAGGGTGATCGGAGTGCCCGATTTCGCGCACACGGGAAATGTCATTCCGAGCGGCGTGGCCGGAACGGCGGTCGGAGCGGCGAACGGCGGCGACATCGACGACATCAAGGACGGCAAATTCGAGGCGGTACGGTTTGTCCGGTCCTGAACTGAGCCAAGCGAACGGCTACGTCCAAGTGGAGATGCCGACGCTCATGGCCACGCTGGCGGAGGTGCGCACTGCCAGCTTTCCGGCGCCACCGGGGCGCCCGGTCGCCGTGCGGCCCGGGCTCGTGCCGGTTACGGCGCGGATCCGGACGCCGGCGCTCGACATGCGCCTGAGCGCGACCGTGCTGGTGGCTGCGGGTCGCACGACACGCGTCGACCTCTTCGAAGGCGTGCTGTCGACGCTCCTGCCGTTGCCTTGAAACAAGCTTCACAGGTTCGAATAGTGTCCGATTAGCTCCATCGCTCAACGAAGCCGTTTCTCGTTTTCCGGCCTCTTTCGCCGAAGCCGATTGGTGAGTGGATTGGTGGGTACTGCGCCGCGTAAGGCAGGGTGGGGCGGTCCTGGATTGGGGCTGACGGGAAAGCGCTGGCGGCAGTCGCCGAACCGTGCGAGGTAAAAGGAGGCGCACCAGGCCATCTCGCGGGCGTGGTAGCTGGAGACGGGCTCGTCCCCCTCCCGCACCTCGGTCGCTCGCCAGTGCCGGACTCGCTCCAGCAGACGGGCGAGGCCGGTGTAGGGCTCGGGTTCGGTGCCGAGGGTGAAGCTCGTCCGGTACCTGTCCGGAACTCTCGGTTTGCAAGTGGGAATACCAAGGGCGTGTATTGGCTTCCCGCCGCCGCTCGCCGCCTCCGCCTCGCCGGCCTCGCGCTGGCGGCAGGCGGTTGCGGCACCCACTCCCAGCGGCGGGACGCGGTCCACGCCTCACCGGCTCAGCTACGCAGTAACGGCCTGGTCCGAGACCTTCGAGGGCGCCTATGCTCTCGATCATGTTGCGGGAGGGCACGAGAGAGGACTTCGGGTCAGCGACGGAGCTGCTGAACCGGGTCTGGCCGCTGCGCGTCGGATCAGAGCGGGGGCTCCGACACTCGGCAGCCGCGGAGCCGCCGGATGCGCACCGCCGATATTGGGCGGCGGAAGACGGCGGCGAACTCGTCGGCTGGGCGACGGCGGCGATCGACTACCAGAGCTCTGAGCGCCCCGGGTTCCTGCAGGTCTGTGTCGCGCCGGAGTCGCGCAAAGCCGGCCTCGGTACTGCGCTCCTCGAGCGTTGCGAGGCCCAGCTAGGCGACCTCGGCGTCGCGACGGCGCTGTCCTCCAGCACTCCCGAGGAGGCGTCGCGGAGCTTCGCCACCGCAAACGGTTTCCGGCAGACGCACACGAATCGGATCTCCAGCGTCGACCCGCGCACGATCGAGCCAGCGAGCACGCCGCCGAGCGTCGAGCTGCGCCCGCTCGCCGAGCTCGACCCACGAAAGGTGTTCGAGCTCGACTCGGAGTCGATGCGGGACGTCCCCGGCGAGGTCGCGACGGACGACGTCTCGTTCGAGCAGTGGCTCGAGGACTACTGGCGGCATCCGGACACGGACCTTGACGCGAGCGTTGCGACCGTAGTCGACGGCAGACCGGTGGCCTTCTCGCACCTTCGTGTCGCCCCGGGCGGCCGCGCGATCACCGACATGACCGGGACGCTGCGGGACTACCGCGGCCGCGGCCTCGCCCTGCTCGCCAAGCGCGCGACCCTCGTGAACGCTGCGAGGCGTGGGATCGAGCTCGTCTCCACGGAAAACGACGAGACGAACGGGCCGATGCTCAGGATCAACGAGAAGCTCGGCTACAGGCCCGCCGGCAGCACGCTCGGGTGGTCGCGGCCCTGAGCGGGAGCGGCTTCCTGACGAACTGAACCTCGACAAACCCCGCAGGGGCACGGGAAACCCGCCGGTCTCGAGGCCGCGGTCGCTTGGGCCAGAGTGCCGGAATGACCCCCGAACCGAGACCGAACTAGATTCGCTCTCGCGACTGTCCGATACCTCGCCGAGCGGGCTCGTCCAGCCTCCGACCAGCGCCTTGAACTCTGGTTCGTCGCGAATCGGGTCGAAGTCGGTGTCGGTCTTCGCCCATTCCCGCAGGTCGCCGGACCGTTCTCCGGACCGCTCGAAAGCGTGCCGCAGGTGCCCGATCGCCTCTGCCGAGCGGCCCGCGAGGCTCTCACAACAGGCGAGGTTGTACAGGGGCTCATGGTACTCGGGATGCGCTTCCACGACTTCACAGCCGCGATCGGCCGCCTCGCCGTACTGCCCCGCCTGGTACAGCGGGGTCACCGGAGCCCAGACCTCGAAGCCGCTCGCCACGTACGCCTTCCCCGGCATTCCGCCAAGCGCCAGGATCGACGTGCCCGCCTCTTCGGCGAGCGCGGTCCGCTTCACACCCGGCTCGACGAAAACGAATGTCCGGGCGGGCGCATCCCGCCGCTCCCCGTCAAGCTCGAACGCCGCCCGGCCACCGAGGACGAGGTAAAGCTCCTCGTGCTCTCCCGCCTCGTCGTGCTCGTTGATGATTCGCTCGCCCGCGGCCCGCCCGGTCCAGACGTTGGCACCGAACGACGAAATCCCGAAGTAGTGCCGAACGGGACGGAATGGGCAGCGGCCGTCGGTGATCTCCTCGATCTCATCGAGGTGCGCGATCTCGTAGCTCATGCGCCGATCATCGCAGGACCCCCTGCACTACCACGTCCGCCAAGGATTCCGCGACGCGAGCCGTCGCGACGCGCATTGGCTAGGAGGTACATCAACCGGACACGGACTGGAGCCTAGAGAGTCGCCTGCGCCAGTGTGGGGAATGTCCCCTGGCGCTATCGTGATCGTCAGGTGGAGCGCTTAGCGGCGGGCCACGAAGACGTACTCGTGGCTGTTGTCGTCGAGCGATTCGCCGGCGAATCCGCCATAGAGAGCTTCCAGCCGCAGGCCCGCGACGTCGAGGAGTCCCAGCCATTCGTTCTTGGTTGCACACCAGAGCGAACCGGTTCCACCACCGTCCAAGGTGATGTTGACCCGGTTATCGCTGACGCCGTAATGGATCGTGTGCGGCAACGGTGTGTCGGCGTGCTGGCCGTCTATGGCGGATGCGATCTGATGGTCGAAGGCGAACGCGTTCCAGGCGAAGCGACCGTTAGGCCGAAGCGATGCAGCGACCGACTCAAAGCAGCGGCGACGATCGGCCCAGGTGGGCAGATGCAGCAGAGACCGGCCGGGGCAGTAGATCATCGCCGCCGGTTCCTCGATCTCAACCTCCCGTATGTCTTCTTCGCGTAGGTCGAGCTCGACTCCCGCCTCAACCGAGCGCTCTCGTGCCTGCGCGAGCATCGCCGGAGAAGAGTCAATCCCGACCACGCGCCTGCCCGTTGCCTGAGCAACCGGGATCGCAACGCGCCCGTTACCAACCGCAAGCTCGACCAGTAGCCCGTCAGCCTCACGGGCAAGCGCGACGTAGAACGGGACGTCAGCAGTCACGCCAGCCGACCACTCCGCGTATCGATCCGCCCAAGCCTCGTACCAGTTCGACACGGCAACACCAATCTACGTCCAAACGAAGCGGCGTTCGGCTGCGCGAGCTTGCTTACGCCTGAGCTACGACCTCGCGCACCAGTCGGTGTGAAGCCTCGGTGCATTGAAGCCTGCTCCTGGGGACGGCCGCGGAGCGAGGTGAGCCGGTAGCGCAGTGCCGGCCGCGCCCGCGACAAGCACATCCAGGGCCACGCGCGCGGCGACAGCTACCACGCTTGCTATCCGTGGCCGAGCGCCGAATCGCCGGCCCCTCTCGTCACACCCCCAGCGATCGCGGCACCCGCTCCGGCGGCAAAGCGGGACCAGCGCCCCCACCGAACGGCGGCGGTCGACCATCTGGGCCAAAACGCCCGGGAACTTCAGCCCGCTCCGACTGTCGCAGATGAGCCGAACAGCGACATTGCCGAACGCCGCGCACTTGGTGACGCTCGACCATCGAAAGCCGCGTCGAGGCGGTGATGCGGGGGATGCTCCGAGCCGGATTATGACGGGTTTGTGCGAGCGCCAAAGCCGGATGCACATGTATGGCATAGGGAACCGCCCGGATTGCGGATGCGACCGCTGCCCGGCGAGCGGCGGCGCACGCGTCGCGGCACGCAGATGATTCTCTCGATGCGCCGCTGTTCGAACGGAGGTTCCTTGGCGATCACGACCCACGGCCTACCGGTGATCGTGACGACGTCGCCGATCTCCGCGTCGCTGCCGTTCCGGTAACAAATTCTGTCCCGGACGTTCGGCAGCCGCAGAATGACTTCGAAGGCAGGCACAGCCTGGAGCTCTTTCGATCTGATCCGCCAGGTCCAGGCGGAGGGTCTCTCCAGCTTATGCCTCTTCCGAAGTCGCCGCGAGAACTTGTTTGTCGCGGGTGGCCAGCGTGGTGCTTATTCGGGTTGGCCGCCCGGGAAGAGGGAGAGCGCAGCCCCGTGCATGAACCGGCTGCCGTCGCCTGACGGATTTGAACGGGCGCCGGACAGCGTAAACCTACGCGCTGGCCGGATGAGTTCGCGCCCAACGCGGCTCACTCAAGCCACGTGAAAACCTGCGCACCTTCACACCTGCGCCAAGCGGCGCCGGCGGCCGGTCAGTCGTTGCTCTGGCTTGAGCGTCGGGCTTCGAGAAGGTCGGCGTCGGCGCGGGCGATCAGTTCTTGGAGACTGTCGGCGGGTTCGGCCTCGGCGAGGCCGACCGTGACCGAGTGCTCCGCGTCGACGGCTTTCAGTGCTGCGGCGATCGTCTCGAAGCGGGCTCTCGCTTCTGGTCCGCTCAGGTTCGGCATCGCGCAGACGAGCTCGTCGCCGCCGTAGCGCACGATCACGTCGTAGGGGCGGACATTGGCGCGAAGGGTCTCGCCGACGAGCCGCAGCAGCGCGTCGCCGGCCAGATGGCCCTGACTGTCGTTGACCTGCTTGAGACCGTCGACGTCGACGAACGCGAGCACCAGCGTGGCGCCCGTGCGATGTGCACGCTCGAGCTCGCGTGACACCTCCTCGAGGCCGAACTTGCGCGTCCACGCGCCCGTCAGTTCGTCCGTCGTCGCGAGCTTCAGGTTGTCTGCAGACTCGGTGCGGTTCCGGAGCGCCTCAGCGCGTTCACGGGCTGCCGCTTCGCGGTCGGCGGCCGCCCGGGCACGGTCGTCGGCCGCCTTGGCCCGATCGGCCGCCGCGCGTGCCCGATCGCGCCGCGCGCGCACCAAGATGTCCTCCCGACTTGCGTCCGCGTCGTCCTGCAGATCGTGCAGACGAGCCAGCCCATCACGCCCCTCCGCGCCACGATCACGAAGCGCGGCAGCCCGATCACGATCCTCCGCCGTTCGCAGCCGCGCCGCGGCACTTTCGTCGCGCAACACCGACACCGCGGCACGGTCGCGACTCGACCGCTCCCGCGCCAGAGCGCTTCGATGATAGGTGACCGCGTCGCCACCGGCCGCGAAATCATCGTCAGCAGCATGCTGATCCTCATCCGCGGTTCGCTGATCACTCGCACTCCACGTCTGGTCGTGATCCGACCACGTCTGATCCTGATCACTCCCCGTCTGATCGCGATCCGACCACGTCTGATCCCGATCACTCGCCGTCCGGTCGCGATCACCCCGCAAGGCGATCACCGATCCGATCAGCCGCACCCGTAAGCAGTTCGGCGCCACACGACGGACAACGCAGAACCCCGGTCACCTCGCCGCAGGCCGGACACCTCACAACCCTCGCCATCCCGTCCCCTTCCCCCCAACGAGCCCGCTGGAAAACGGATTGTAGCCGCTTCCTCGCCGTCAGCCGCCCTCCCGGGGCATCCAGGATCGGGCCGCGCCGCTCCAGGAGTTCGACCTCTCGTAGCCTGGCATGTCGCCCTCTGTTGGAAGTACGACAGCTCGCGATACCTCGAGGATGCTCTCCGCTACGCGACTCAGGATTGGCGCGTTTGGCTGTCGAGCCAATCGAGCTCGTCAAGCTGCTCAAGGCTGTCGATCGGCCGCCAAGTGATGAAGTCGTTCGTGAGTGCGACCTTGTAGAGGAGGTCGTGGAAGTTGACGAGGACGATCGCGCCGTAGACGTCGTCGCTCGCGACGCTCCACTCGCTCATCGCTGGGTTGTCGGTCTTGTCGAGCCACTCGACCGCCATCTGCGTCAGCTCGGCGCAGCGCAGCCGCGGCCACTGCCTCGGTCTTAGCGTCCCCTTCACCTCGACCGCGAACAGCCGCTCCGCGCTCGGACCGAGCATGAGCAGGTCGACGCCGTGGCGTCCGGGTCCGACGAGTGCCAGACCGGCGTCCAGCCGAGACTCGCAAGCGTGACCTCGGTAACCGACTCCGCGACATGACCAGTGATGCCCGCCAGGGCGCCGCGACGGAGGGTCGGCTCAAGCGCCTGCAATGTCTGCTCGAACGCGGTCGCGAACGGGACGTCCTGCGGACGCTCCGCAACGTCCACGCACTCGAGGACCACTCCGCGCTCGAGCGGGAGTGCACGCGCACGGGCAAGCGGAGAGGGATACAAACGCGGCCGGGCCACCAGTTAATTGAAGCGTGGAGCGGTGGTGCGGGTCGCTGTTCGGCTCAAATGCGACACCGGCGCCGCCTCGCGGCGGTACATCGGCCCAGCGCAGGCGGGGAGGCGCGGTCGGTAGGGTCAGGCGGTGTCGCGGAGGTGGTGGATGTCCGCGAGCGCTCGCAGCTTCTTCAGGCTCTGGTTCTCGATTTGCCGGATCCGCTCGCGTGTGACGTTGAACGTGCGCCCGACCTCGTCCAGCGTGTGCGGCTGCCCGCCGTCGAGCCCGTAGCGGAGCTCGAGGACGCGTCGCTCGCGCTCGCCGAGGGCCGAGAGGCTTGTGCGCAGCTGCTCGTTGCGGAGCGTCGTCTCCGCCGCCTCCTCCGGCGACGGCGCGGACTCGTCGCTGAGAAGGTGCCCGAGCTCTGTCTCCTGGTCGTCGCCGGTCGGCTTCTCGAGCGAGATCGGCGTCTCGGAGCTGCGCCGGATCCGCTCCACCTGCTCGGGCGAGAGCTCAAGCTCGCGCGCGATCTCCGCCGAGGAAGGCTGGCGGCCCAGCTGGGCGCGCAGCGTCCCCTCACTGCGCACGATCTTGCTCAGCTTGTCGACGACGTTGACGGGCAAGCGGATCGTGCGCGCCTTGTCCGCGAGCGCGCGCGCGACCGCCTGCCGGATCCACCAGGTCGCGTAGGTGGAGAACTTGAAGCCGCGGCGGTGGTCGAACTTCTCCGCCGCACGCACGAGCCCGATCGTGCCCTCCTGGATCAGGTCGAGGAAGGGCAGGCCCTGCTTGCGGTAGCGCTTGGCGATCGAGACGACCAGACGCAGGTTCGCCTCCACCAACTCCTGCTTCGCCCGCCGGTCGCCGCGCTCGATCCGCTTCGCCAGCGCCACCTCCTGCGCCCCCGTGAGCAGCGCGACCTTGCGGATCCCCGCCAGGAACAGCTGCAGCGAATCCGTCGAGAGCGCACGCGCCCCCAGCTCGACGCCGGCGTCCGCGCTCGCCTCCAACCCGGGCACGGGCGCACTCACCGCCTCGATTCGCAGCGCTGCCAGCGACCCCTGCTCCTGCAACGCCACGACGACCCCCTCCCCCATGAGCGACAAGGTAGCCGCGATCACCGCCAACGGGTGAACAAGCCCTCCACACCCCGGGGCGTTTGGGCGGCACCTGCCGCCTCTGGCCGTCGGGCGCCCGACGTGACGCTGAAGCGGTGACCGCCAGCCCGCACAGCGTCAAGGAGCAACCAGGTCTGACCCCTGCGCCGGCCGCTGTCGCAGTTCCAACAACGAGCGACAGACGAGCCGCACTTCTTCAGAGGGCTTCGGCCGGAGCCAATGTCCTACCATTAGCAAGTCATAAAGTGTCGGGTTGCAGGGTCTTTCTGCGCGCTCGTCCCTTCTAGAGGTAACGCAAAGTAATCGCCCGCCAGGTCGGCCAACCGCCTCGCTGAAGATACGAATAGCGCCGATGCCTGCGAAAGCAGCCGCGAGACGCGCCTGGTCGCGCCAGCGGTCTTCGGCGCCGAGGCCGATCGCGAGACAGACTCCAGCGACCAAGGCCGAGAGAGGGATGAGCGGGTAGACGTTGTTGTGGATCGCGGCATGCCAAGAGGCGGATGCGGTTCCTGGCGGGTCCGGCTTGAAGGCCATGAACGGGACTGCGAGGGCCGTCGCTATGAGCGCGCCTGCCCCGATCCGCGCGACCCAGTCGGCGCATGCCGGCGTGTCGAAGGACGACGACGCGACGCAGGACCTCCGCCCGGAGGATGAGACTCAGCGGGCGAAGAAGGGCACGCGGATCGGCCTACTGCCGGAGCGGGACGTGCTCGCGGACTTCAAGAAGATCGTTCGCGGCCGGAAGAGCTAACTCGTCCTAGACTCCGCGCGTGCGACGGTGGCTCGGCTACGCGTTCCGAGCCGGGGCTGCGCTGCTGGCCATCCTGCTCCTGCTGATGGACCTTGCTCAGTTGCCGGGATGGCTGAATGCTGAGGTCGAGGCGGTAGGAGGCGTCTGGATTTTCCGAGCAGTGGCACTGGTTGTCGCGGTGTTACTCAGTTTGATGGCACTTGGCCCCGCACGTGCAAACGAGTGGCTCGGGCATGTTCGAGAACTGCGACTCGCCGCACCTCCCACGCCCGCTATTCCTGCTCGGCAAGGTGCTGATGGAGCAAGAACTGCGGCCTCGGTTAGGGAAGGATTTCCTGCGATAGACGTGCTCGTAGGATCACATAGTTGGAAGGTCGCTCGGCCGGGCGTCGTCCACTTTCACAACCTAGCCATTACGAACGCTGAGACGGATCGGAGGGTGAGCCTACAGATCAGGGTTTGGCAGAAACTCGAAGGCAAGCGGCCGCTTCGGATGGCTCGGGGCGACACTCTTGCCTGGGCTCCACTCCGTCTTCTCGTACCGTCAGACTTGCCGCTCCGACTGAATTTCGCTCCCGGTGAAGGACACATCATCAATCCAAGCTTTTGTTGGCCCCCCGGCTATGAGAAGGACCTTTCCGACGTAGCCGGCGGAGTCATTGGTGAGGAAATCGAACTCGAAGTAATCGACCATCTCTCTGGGGAAAGTAAGCGCCAGCGTATTAGCGATTGGACCCTGGACCGCGAACGGAGGCTCGGCCGTGCTTAAAGCGTCAGTACGGGATTAGCTGCGCTGCTCAGCAACTGCCGGAACATCGCTTCGTCGTCCGTTGCGGTGGTTCCACTTCCACACCCACTCGTTCAGGTAGGAGCCGAGCCACCGTTTCGAGACGGAGTGGTGCCGCGCAGGTCGGTCTTGAAGTGGCCGAAGAAGCCCTCGACGGTGTTCGTGTGTGGTCGCCCGTTTGCGTCGCGAACATCGACACTCCCGTTCGTCCACACCACCGAAAGCGGATGGCTGCGACGCGACTAGCTGTCCGCCGACTCGGGCTCCTCTACTTCGAGCACGTCTCGGAGGACGTTGATAACGGTTTCCCATTTCTCGGTCGCGAACGAGGGCCGCGAGACCCTGCCCGGTGATCCGGGCGACTCGTTGGCCCAACGTGCGAACTCGAGCCTTCTCCACGGGCTTTCCTGGCGTCGGGCGAGGATGTCTGGGAGATAGCCGCCGGCTTCGACGATCCCGATGAGGTACTCGAGGTCCTCCGAGTCGAGGATGAGGAGCGACTGCACGCGCGGGTCGGCGAAGATCTCCGGAAGTTCGCTCTCGACGAGGTCGTGAAGCGGTTCTGACTGTGTGACGTTCGCCGTAACCAGGATCGGCCAGGCGCGCTCCACGGCTCCAGTGTCGAGACCGGGAACCGTCGCTCGACCGTCCAGGATGGCTTGGAGAGATGTGCCGAGCCGACGAACCTTGTCGAGCAGAACGCGCTCGATGTCCTTCTCGAAGGCTTCGACATCGCCGGTCACGCGCAGATCGCGTGTGAGAAAGCCGGATCGCATCTCGATCACGACGAGGTCGGGCCCGTGGTCGATCAGAACGTCGGACGTCTTCTGGCTCGCACCGTACTCCTGCTCGCCGTGGACGGTGCCGCTGCCCGGCGGCCGATCGCCTGGGTAAGCGGAGCGAATCACATCGAGCGCCCAGCGCTCGTGGAGCTTTCCGACGTACTTCGTGAAATCGCGCGAGACGCGCCGGTCGGTGTCGCTTGGGTTGCGACGCTGCGCGGCGTCGAGCAGGCGGTAGTAGAAGCCGTCGCCGAGCCACGCGGTGATCGCTCGCGGTGAGAGCAGCACGAGTTGGCCGGTCGAAAGCTCCAGGAACGGACGCTGCATGAACGGCGTGCGGTCCCATGCGATCGCGAGCGCACTCTGGTCGTGCGTGAACGCCGCTCCGTACCACTCGCGCGGCGCGGCGAGGATCGCCCGCACGTCGTCCATCCTGTCGCGCAGAGCGGTCGTCGACAACACCTCGGGCTGGATGAGCGAGCGCTCGTTTGGCGGCCGGTCGGGATCGAGGACGCGCGACATCGCCTGGAGCGCCTGGCCGGCCGCCATCTGCTCTTCGATCGAAAGCTTGTAGTCCTCCGCGAACCAGTCGTCGAGGGGAAGGCGATCATCGTCCGTGTCCGCCCGCGCGTACTCGGCAAATAGGGACCACGCGCGGGCGAACGCGTTCATGCTGTTGTGCCTGACGTGGTAGGCGCCGTTCTGGACGAGGTACGCGAGCAGGCGCTCCGTGGTCGCGCCACCGAGTTCCTCTTCGGGGGGATCCGTCACCATGCCGGCGCCGACGATTAGTGCCCAGAGCGCGGTCTGCTGGTCGAACGTGAGGTCGGGCCCGAGGTCGCCGTCGCCTCCGTGTTCGATCAGGAGCCGCTGCGCGATGAACATCTGCTGCTCCGAGAAGACGACGTGGTTCTCGCCCCGATCGACGAACGCCGCCATCCGGTCGATGATCGAGGAGACACCGAGCATCGTCCGGGCAAGTTCGACCTGCGCGGGGCCGTCTTGGTGGATGTGCCAGAGGACGGCGGCGATGCGGGAGATCGCGACCATGCCCGGTTCGAATGGGACGTTCGAGGCGGACGAGCGGAGCTGGTCGAGCGTGACCTTGAACGGGATGCCGAGCTCGTCCTCAGTCGGGTGGACGAGGATCTGGTCGAACGCGTGGGGAGGGTTGTTGAAGAACGCGATTGGCGTAGGCGGTGAGAGAAGCTCCGGCGGCACGGGAACTTCAGGTTGGCTGGGCATCGCGACGCCGAGGCTGCTCGGCACGATCAGGCCGCTCGGGAGCTGATACCAGGCGGGAACAGCGATCTCGGGGCGTCGCGGAGGCATGCGCCCAGTGTGCCCGTGCACCGAGCGGCTTCGGCGCCGGGCCGGGGGTCAGACCGACGAGCCGCTCGTCGATCCGAACGCCGGCTTCGTCACCCACGCGGCCTGCGCTCACGCTACGCCGCGCGGGCGGCACGAGCCAGGCCGCAAGCAGGAACTCCAGCTCGACACGAGCGCAGCGACGTAGCGGGTGCGGCCGTCGGTCAGCGCGAAGCGGCCGTCCGAACGCCAGTAGCCGGTCGGCGGCGGCCACGCCTGCTCCGGCCCGAACTCGAGCTGGCGCCGGTACGCCCGCTCGACCTCCGCCGGGTAGTGCTGGTGGCCGGAAACCGTGTGGCACGGCCGCGGGCGCGAGCGCGTCCTCCTCGAACGTCCAGCCGCGGTACCCGCACGTCGAGCACGCCGGCGGGCGATGGGTGGTCGCGACGGTGCGCGAAGCACCGCACGCGACGCACAGGATCTTCATCGGTTGTCGACCTCCTAGAGGGTCGGGTTGGCAACGCTCAGCCTCACGCTCGCAGCGGTCGCATGCATCCCCCGTTCGAGCGAAGGAGCGAGGCGCAGAGACGGCGAAGATCGCGGGCGCCGGGCGCGGTGGTCGGGTTGGCGCTTGACCTCCCGCGCCCGGCGTTCTGCCGTCCAACCTGGGGCTACGGTGGCCCCGTGACTCTCTGGGAGGAAGTTGACGAGCGCGTGCTCCGATGGGTGTTCGCGCTCCCGCCGATGTGGGGTCGAGAGAAGCTGCTCGATCTCCCCATCAAGCACCCCCAGCCCGTCGATGGTCTCGACGGCATCGACTCTCGGACTCTGGCCGAGAGCCTTCGCCGGCTGCATGGCTTCGGCCTAGTCGACGGCACGAACGACGAGTACGACGACGGCGAGGGCTATGGCGCCTGAAGGAGGTCGCAGACGTCTTGGGCGCACGCGGCGTCCTCTTCGCAACAACCGGCGAGTTTTCGGTGCGGACACGCGAACGGGTGGACAGCATCTTCGCGCGCTGGCCTCGACCCGAGTCCGACTTCGTCGAACGCCTTCCGACCTGACGCGTGCACGAGCCGACTGGCACGCCGAGGTGCCAGTGGACTGCGTCAGAGATCCACAGTGACGCTCGTCTGCTCGACGCCAATCGCCAACAGCCGCGGCCAGCGCTACGCCGAGCGAGTAGACGGCCTGGACACCGGACGCGCCTTGATCATCCCTCGCCCGACGCGGACGACCGCGCCGTCGGGTTTCTTCGCCTCTGTGTACAGCGCGGCCGAAGAGCGTCGCCGCCGGCGTCCTGCCTTGCAGCCCTGTGACCTGCGGGTCGGCAAGCGCTGCTGCCACCACCTCTTTGACCGGCATCGCTTTTCCGCTCTTGCGTAAGACCTCGATCGCCGCCGCTTTGCCCGACTCCTTTCCCCTCGCCGTTCCCGTCATCTGCTCCCTCTCCCTTCCTCGCGTGGTCCCTCGCCGGCGAACGTGACGCTTTTCCTTTGCGAGCGCGCGTCGGCGTGGCTCGTTCGCGCATGAAGGCTCTCGTCGCGGCGAAAGTCCAGTCCGGTAGGCGAACAAGCCGCGCTGCTCGCGGCGCCGGAGAGGTAGCGAATGCCGCCAATCCGGTCATCGCTCCCCAGCTTCAACCCGAGAATTGACGCTGGCGGGTCCGCCGTCGATCGGCGGGTGCGCGATCGTCTGCGCGATGGTCCGAAACGCCTGCAAGGGCCGACTTCTGCAAAATCTCCGTTACAAACGGCCTTGCGGAACAAACATACTGATCCTCATGAACCGGCGGATGTGCAGGGGATTCTTGGAGCGGAGCGGCGCAGGAGTCGAACCTACCCAGCCTGGGGCTGCCAGACCTCACCGGTTTTGAAGCCTCAGCGTGCTAGTTCTGCAGACCAGCACGCTTAGCTCGGGCCCTCCATCGCCGGCATCGCCGCTTGGTGCGCCGCCTGCGAGCCCGGCACGTGGTTCCTCTAACGCGCGCCGGGCCCCCAGGGTCATTGCCTGCTTACGGTGCGGTGAGGAAGTCGTAGGTGGCGTTCCAGGTCTGGGGTGAATTGAGGATGCCCATGTGTGCGGTGCCGAGGATGTCGTCGTATTGGTCCTGGTCGGTGAGGTCGATCTCGGATGCGCCGGCGATGCTTGCGCTCTGGGAGAAGTCGTGTGGCTGGCCGTAGCGGTCCTCGGCCGGGAAGGGTGGGAAGTAGGGGCCGTCCCAGTCCGGGAAGTACACGAAGCTGCGGTCGGCGTTTCGGATCACGAGGTAGCGAGTCGGTCCGGGTGTCGGATCGCCGCCGTTGAGCAGATGCAGGAAGGGCGTCTGGTCGGATCCGTATTCGCGGCAGAAGGGGCTGTCGGGTGTGAAGCCGCCTTCGTCGGGCGTTTGCGCATAGTTCAGGGGGTCGGGAGAGCAGAAGATGACGCCGTGGTTGGGTGCGTCGATCATGACCACGCGCCGGACGACGCGGGTGCCGATCGTGAAGCGGGCGACGGCGCGTGCGAGGGTGCCGCCGAGGCTGTGGCCGACGAGGTCGACCTGCTTGGCGTGTGTGTAGGCGAGCACGGCGGCGACGAAGCGCGTGAGGTCGGGGATGTTGGCTCGGGTGGTGTGCGACCAGGAGGCGCCGAGCTCGGGGTGGTCGATCAGGTCGCATTGGTCTCCTTGGTAGCCGACGCCCCAGAGCTCGCTGGGCGAGTAGCCGTGGTCGGCGAAGTACTGCGCCATTGAGTGGATGCGTCCGAACGGGTTGCATGGGGTCGGGAACGGGGTGTCGTCGTTTCCGTGCACGAAGACGACCGGCGTTCGGGTCACGCGCCCCGTAGCGCCGAAGCCGAGCAACGGGGTGTGCAGGGAGGCGTCGCGGATGATCGGGAAGCCGGGCGGCAGCGCGGTGCCGACCGTGCCGCCTGCGGCGGCCGCGTGGGCGAACGCGAGCGCCCCGAGGATGACGAGGATCGCGAAGCCCGCGCCGGTGCCGACACGGGGTGCTACCGCTCGCCGTGACGAGAACGAGCTCATGAGCCGGGCGAGCCGTCGGCGAAGCAGGGTGGGTCGCGACGGGCGTCCCGATGCTCGTTGCGCTTGCCGGTAGTCGGCTGCCAGCTGCGCTGCGCGCTCGTGCCCGAGCCGGCACCGATTCTCTGAGTCGAGGTAGAGCATGATTCCTCCGATCTCGGGGTGCGTTTGGACGCTGCGAAGCTGAGCAGGCCGGCCTAGCGGGCGGCTGCCGATCGGCTAACGCGCGCCTAGCGCGCTGGGTCGCTTCGCCTGCCGGTGTTACCTTTGTGACAAGGCGACGGGGCATGAGCGGCGACCTCGACTTCCGCATCCTGGGGCCGCTCGAGGTACGCGCGGCGGGCGTTCCGCTCCCGCTTCGCCACGGCCGGCAGCGACTGCTGCTCGCCGTGCTTCTGCTGTCGGCGAACGAGGTCGTTCCGAGCGAGCGGCTGATCGACGAGTTGTGGCCGGAGGGGCGGCCGGAGACAGCGGCGACGGTCTTGCACGGCCATGTCTCCGCGCTGAGGAAGCTGCTTGGGCGCGAGCGCCTGGTAACGCGCCCACCCGGGTATCTGTTGCAGCTCGCGGACGACGAGGTCGATCTCGCTCGGTTCGAGCGGTTGCGGCTCGAGGCCCGAGCGCGGACCGAGGCGCAAGAGCGTGCCGAGTTGCTCGAGCAGGCGCTCGCGCTGTGGCGTGGGGAGCCGCTGGCGGACGTCCCGTGCGAGGGGTCGCTGCAAGCGGAGGTCAGGCGCCTCGAGGAGTTGCGGCTGGTGGCGCTCGAGGATCGGGTCGACGCCGACCTGGCGCGTGGCCGGCACGCCGAGCTCGTCTCCGAGCTGGAGCGCCTGGTCGACGTCCACCCGCTGCGTGAGCGGGCGCGCGCGCAGCTGATGCTCGCCCTGTACCGCGCCGGCCGCCAGGCCGAGGCGCTGCAGGCGTACGCGAACGCGCGCCGCACGCTCGTCGAGGAGATCGGCATCGAGCCCGGGTCGGCCCTGAAGGAGCTCGAGCGTCAGATCCTCGCCCAGGACTCCCGACTCGCACTCGCGCCAGACGAGCAAGAGGCTCCCGCCGCGCCCGGGTCAGCGCCCGCGCCGGCGATGCGAACGGGTGCGCGGAAGCGCGTCACCGTCCTCTTCGCAGCGATCGCGCCACCTGCCGCAGACGGCGGTGTCGACCCCGAGGCGCGCGGCCGATTTCTGTCCCGTGCGTTCGATGCGGCGCGGGCGGTGCTCGAGCGCCACGGTGCGCAGGTCGAGCGCCTGCCGGGCGACTCGCTGCTGGCCGTGTTCGGGATCCCGCGGCTACACGAGGACGACGCGCTGCGCGCCGTGCGAGCGGCGGTCGAGCTGCACGGGGTGGTCGAGGCGCAGGTCGGGATCGCCACGGGCGAGGTCTTCGTGGAGCCGGGGGCGGGCGGAGCGGTGACGGGTGAGCCGATGACGCTCGCGGCACAGCTCCGGGCAGACGCCGCGCCCGGCGAGGTCGTCCTCTGCGACGACACACTCGTCCTCGTCCGCGACGCCGTTCTTGTCGAGCGGATCGACGGCGAGCGGCCGTCGGGAGCGGCCGCGTGGCGCCTGCGTGACGTCCTCGCCGGGGCCGCGGGTGTCGCTCGTCGCCTCGACGCCGCCCTCGTCGGGCGGGAGCGCGAGCTGGCAGAGCTCGAGCGGGCGCTCGCTCACGCGTTCGAGGACGAGATTCCGCACCTCTTCACCCTCCTCGGGCCGGCGGGCATCGGCAAGTCGCGGCTGGCCGGCGAGCTGATGACCCGAGTCTCGGGGCGAGCGGAGACGCTCGTCGGCCGCTGCCAGCCCTACGGCGAGGGAATCACCTACTGGCCGCTGGCCGAGATCGTCCGCCAACTCGCCCCCGACGACGCGCGCGCGGGCCTGACGAAGCTCGTCGCTGAAGAGCCGCATTCCGAAGCGATCGTCGATCGCATCCTCGACGCCATCGGCGCGAGCCGGTCAGCGGTCTCGACGCGCGAGGAGATCTTCTGGGCCGTCCGCCGGCTCGTCGAGGCGCTCGCGCGTCGCCGCCCCCTTCTGCTCGTCTTCGAGGACGTCCACTGGGCGGAACCGACCTTCCTCGACCTGGTCGAGTACCTGGCCGACTGGGCGCGCGACCTGCCCTTGTTCCTCCTCTGTCTCGCCCGCCTGGAGCTGTTCGAGGAACGCGAGACGTGGGCGGGGGGAAAGCTGAACGCGACCTCGATGCTGCTCGAAGTGCTTTCGGCCGAGGACTCGGCGCTGCTGCTGTCGAGCCGTAACGCCGCGGACGACCTCGACCCGTCGGCAAGAGAGCAGATCATCGGCGCTGCGGGAGGAAATCCGCTCTTCCTCGAGCAAATGGCGGCTGCCGCACGCGTCGAGCACGCCGGCAGCGCGTTTCGGCGGCCTGCCACGATCGACGCTCTGCTTGCCGCTCGCCTCGATCGCCTCGACGCCTCAGAGCGGCTGACGATCGAGTGCGCCGCCGTGCAGGGAACGGAGTTCTGGCGGGAAGCGATCATCGAGCTCCTGCCCGACAAGGAGCAGCCCGAGACGGATCGCGCGCTCGCGGCGCTAGTAACGAAAGAGCTGATCCGGCCGAGCCGATCGTCTGAGACGAGCCGCGAGACGTTCCGCTTTCGGCACGAGCTGATCCGGCAGGCAGCCTACGACGGCGCCTCGAAGGCGGCGCGCGCCGAGCTCCACGAGCGGCTGGCCGAGTGGCTGGAGGCGACGAGCGCGGCGCCCGCCGAGCTGCTCGGCTATCACCTGGAGCAGGCCTTCCGCTACCGCAGCGAGCTGCATGATGCCGCGGAAGGGCTGCAGCGGCTCGCAAACCGGGCAGGCACCCACCTCGGACGTGGCGGCCTCCTCGCCTTGAGCCGCGGTGACGTGCCGGCCGCGATCAGCCTCCTCGAGCGGGCCGAGGCGCTTGCGTCGCAGGATGCAGAGGGACACCGGACGCTCGTGTGCGCGCTTGGCGCAGCACTCGCTCAAGCCGGCGAGCTCGCTCGCAGTGAGAGGGTGCTGATCGAGGCGCGGCATGGCGCCGAGGCCGCCGGAGACGAGCGCACCAAGGCTCGCGCGGTCCTCGAGCTCGGGTTCGTAAGGATGCTGACCTCAACGGAGACCCGCCAGCTCCTCACCGCGGCGGAAGAGGCGCTCCCGATCGCGAAAGCGCTCGCAGACGACAACCTTCTCGCCAGAGCGCTCTACGCGCTCGGCCTCTTCTACTTCTCGGCGATGGAGTTCGAGAGGAGCGTCAAGGCGCTGGAGCAGGCGCGTGTCCACGCTCGCGCGGCCGCTGACCGGGGCGCCGAGGCGGACATCGTCTTCTTCCTCGGCGCCTCGACCTATTTCGGACCTGCGCCTGCCGCAAAGGCGCTTCCGAAGTGGGAGCAGCGCATCGAGCAGAGCCGCGACAGCCCCGCACTTGAAGCCGCCGCGAGCAAGACGCTCGGATCGCTGTACGGGCTTCGCGGCGAGTTCGACGCGGGCCGAACCGCGATCGCGCGTGCCCTCGAGCTGTATGCGGAGACAGGCATGAGCATCCACCAAGCCGGGTCGACGTACGCGCTCGCGGAGCTCGAGTCCTGGGCCGGGGACGCGGGCGCCGCCGAGCGGGCCGTTCGACCCGGATACGACGCGTTCGCAGCGATGGGAGGGGAGGGCTTCCGGAGCGGCGGCGCGATGTACCTGGCCCGCGCGACCTACGAGCAAGCGCGCTACGAGGAGGCGGAGCGCCTCAACCAGGTCGTGAAAGACCTCGAAGACGAGCAGGGGGCCGTCCACTGGAGGACGCTCAAGGCGAAGCTGCTCGCAAGAGCGGGCGCGAGCGAGGACGCGATCGCCCTGGGACGCGAGGCGGTCGCGCTCGCGAAGAACTCCGACTCGCTCATCTGGCAAGCGAGAACGCTGATGGACCTGGCGGAGGCGTTCTCGCTGCTCGGCTATCGGCAAGAGGCGGCCGGAGCCGCCGAGGAGGCGCTCCAACTCCACGAGCGAAAGCAGAACCTCCCTGGAGCCGAACAGGCGCGAGCATTCCTCGCGTCGGTCGGCGCGACCAGTTACGTCGAGGGGGCGTGAATCGCTGCGCTCGTCTGCGCGCCCTCACGGCGTCGCTGCAGCGCCTGCGAAACATCCCACTGCGCGCCGCCTCTTGATCGTCGCCCTTCAGCTCGGGGAGGTCGTTGAGGGCGATCCCCTCCGGTTCTCAGGCTCCTGGACTGCCGTCTCCGGCGGGCAACCTGCCCCGTCATCTCAGGAAGATCGTGTCCTCGTGCTGCCGGGTGCGCGATCGTCTGCGCGATGGTCCGAAACGCCTGCAAGTGCCGATTTCTGCAAAATCTCCGTTACAAACCGTACTGCCGAACAAGCATGCTGATCTGCGTAAACCGGCGCTTGTGCAGGGACTTCTTCGAGCGGAGCGGCGCAGGAGTCGAACCTACCCAGCCTGGGGCTGCCAGACCTCACCGGTTTTGAAGACTTCCTCTCTAGTCATCGAGACTAGTGGGGTAGGCGACGCACAGCACCCCGTTGGTGGGAAAACGGGGTACCCGATCTTCTACCCTACGACCGCCCGTCCCGCGGCCTCGGCCGCGGGGGCAACGATCCTCCTGACGCGGGTGCTGCTCGGGCTCCAGCCAACCGGGAGGGGACACAATCTGGAGACGCTGGCGCCGCCGGAGATCCCGTCGTGGGCGGGCGAGTACACGCGGCTCTCCGGCGTACGCGCTTTCGAGCAAGCCTGGGACGTGCGCATCGTGCGGGGGCAGGTAGAGGTGGAGGCGAGAAGGGCCGGCCCGAGGGTCCCGTTCGCTCGAACGGCATGAGGGCCCTGGTGGCTGAGCTCGAGCGTCGTCTGAATCGGAGCCCCACCGGCTGCTCGGTTACTTGAGGCTGTCTCTAGCACGGCTGACGCGGATGAAAGTACCTGCAAATTGGCACTTTACCGCTTGTAACCGTCGTAACCCAGGCTCCGCCCTGTGCCGGTCTGAACAGTTTCAGTCGATTCGTCAGCGTCTGCGGGCGCCAGCCGGTGCGTCCGGGCCGACCCCGTCATCTTGTGGCCTTTTGCCGGTCGAGATTAGGCTCCTCCTGTGCTGCTGCCAGCTTTGTCCGCCGCTTGCGGTGAGCCGGGGACTGAGACATCGCAGCGATTCCTTGCAAGCGCATACGACTCCGTCCAAGCGGTACTTACGAACCTGGGGACGATCCGGGAGCAGAGACGCCAGAGTGGCGGCGACATTCGCGGACGACTCACGGCGAACGAGGAGGACCTCCTTCGCGCGGCCGTGGTCTTTACGGGCGCCGGGCTTGACGCAACGCTGAAGCGCCTTATCCGGGACACGCTCCCGCGCCTTCTCGAGACGAGCGAACAGGCTCACGGTAAGTTCGAGGAGTTCGCCGCCCGCCGGCTCGGAACCGGGGAGATCGCTGACACAAAGATGGTCGCTCGATACCTAACGTCGCAAAACCCGCGAGAAAGATTAATCGAGGACTACGTCTACGAGCTCACCGGGTCGAGCCTCCAATCCGCTGACGAGGTTGGTAAGACGGCCGCCGCTCTTGGGATCGACGACAAGTCGCTTCGCAAGCGGATCGTCGACCTGAAGACGCTCTTCGTTGCGCGGAACCAGATCTCGCACGAGCTGGACCTCCGCGCTCCCGAGCGACAGGGCGAACGCGCCCGACGTGCGCGAGCGATGCGACCGACGATGCAACTCTGCCACGAGGGGCTGGAGGTCGGGCAGCTCATCATTAACGCCGTCGGCGATTCGCTCGTCGGTTCGGCTGCGGCGGGGTAGCGCCTCCCGGTGCCGCCGTGCCAATGGATGATCGCGATCTTCCACAGCGCGCGCGCCACGGGTCGCTACAGACCGCGCGGAGCGCGTCTGCAAGCGGGCTGCGGGCGGATCCTCGGCTACATCGCCAGTGACTGGTCGCCGAGGTCTTCAACCTGACCGGCGGCCCGGCGAGATGTATTCGGCGGTCTAGCCTAGGTAAGTAGAGCCGCCGTTCGAGCGCCCGCCGCCGAGTTCGCTCGCTGGCCACCGAGCGGGGGATTCCGCCCGCGCTTCCTCGCATCCACTCGCAACCTCATGGGCCGTGCTCCTAGTATTCGCAACTTGACCCGGCGACCCGGCAACCTCGGGCCCTGATTGTCGTAGAAGAGCCGAAAGGCGACGCGGCGGTAACTGGATTCCATGCCTCACCGAGGAGGCTCGGCAAGGGGAGCGCGAGGCGGAGTTGGAGCACGCCGAGCTCGAGCAGTTGATGGCGACGGTCTAGCGCTGCGGGCGCTACTGCGCGATGGGCCACGCGCTGTCCGAAGGAGGTCGCCTGCTTGAGTACGGCGTAGGCGCGTTCGTCGCGGCCGGCCTTGCGGAGGAGGTCGGCCCAGTCGCGGGCGACGTGGATCGCCTCCCGCCACTGGCCGCGCTCGACGAGCGCCGAGACGGCACGGTCGTAGTCGGCGTCGGCGGCGTCGATGTCGCCGAGCGCCGCGTGCGCGGCTCCCATCGCGTGCCAGGCGTTTGAGGCGTGCCGCACATGGCCCGCGAGCAGCTCGGCTGCCTCGTGCGCGAGCGTGAGCGCGCGCTCGCCCCGGCCCAGCTTGGCCTCCCGCTTTGCCTGTTCGGCGCGCAGGGCGCCGCGGTCGACGGTGTCGTCGCCGAACTCGAGCAGGCGCTCGGCCCGCTCGAGGTGCGGTCCGGCCTCCTCGGCTCGGCCCTCCAGGTTGAGGATCTGCGCCGAGAACAGGTGGGCGCGGGCGATCTGGAGCGTGTCGTCGGCGATCTGCGCGAGCGTACCCGAGTACCGAGAGCGCCGCATCGCCGTCGCCTCCATCCACAGCAGCCGCGCCCGCTCCCACTGCAGCGCCACCTGCTCCCCGAACCCGCCCAGCCGCTCCGCGCGCTCGGTCGCCGAGTCGAGCACCCGCGCCGCGCGCTTGAGCGCCCCGATCGACGCCAGCGCGGTCGCCAGGAAGGAGCGGTAGCGGATCTGCGCCATTCTGTAGCGTGTGTCCTTGCGCGTCAGCGGCCCCTCGAGGCCGTGCTTGTCCGGAAGGCTCGTCGTCGCGAGCACTTCGACGGGATCGGTCTTGCCCACCTGCCCTCCCTCGACTACGGTGGCGGCGACGTGGTCTTCGGCTCGCCAGCCCACAGCCTCAGGTTCGCGAACGCCAGGGCCGGTGCGACGAATGCCAACACGATCGTAACTCGTTCCCAGGTCCCGTCATGCCACGTCGGAACGAGTCCTCGCCGTGCCGAGTGCACGGCGAGGATCATTGCGACCGACCCGAGTACGACCGACGTGAGCGAGACCCGATCGTTGACCGGTCGGTGGAGGAAGGAGACCTGCCACACCGCATGAGCCGCTTCCAACGCCTCCTGTCGCTTCGCGCTTGGCGTTCGCGAGGAACATCTCGAGACCGAGAAGGCCGTGATATTTACCTGGTTGGCTGTTCCGCGGAGAAACTGGCCGTGGCGGCGCCTGCCAAGGATGTTTACGCTTCGGCTCGTTTTCGAAAGGCGCGGAGCGTCGCGGAGAATCATGCCGAGCAGTGGTTCATCTTGTCCGGAAAGCACGGTCTTCTCAGCCCAGACGAGGTGATCGAACCGTACGATGTTGCCCTCGGCGGCCTCTCACTTACCGCACGTTCATCTTGGGCTGAACGGGTTGCCGCGAGAGTCGCGGCCGAGCTCAAGCCCCACGATCGCATCACCTTCCTGGCAGACGAGGTGTATCACCGTCCGCTCGCCTCCCTTCTCCGAGCGCTCGGTTATGAGGTCCAAGCGCCGCTTGCGGGCATGCCGCCTCATAGCCAGCTCCGATGCCTCGATGACCATCTGCCCAGCTCTCGTTCCGTTGATGCTGAACCCTGAAGGGTAGGAGGATTGGACTGGACCCCTTCTGATACGAAGGTCCTCGCGCGCTATCCCCGTGCGATCGCGCACATGCGCCGCCAGCTTGACGCTAGCCGTCTGGGCCTTATCATCGGCGCTGGGGTGAACCGGCCCATCGGCTTTCCCGACTGGGAGACTCTTGTCAGGCGCATTGCGGAACACCCGGATGTTAATGGCACTGCTTTCACGGCCGAGATCGGCAAGACACCTCTTCCGATCTTGATTCAAATCCTCCTACAACACTATGGAAGCTTGTGCTCTACCGTCAGCTTGAGTCAGGCACGGAATGAGCGTGATAAGTGGCGTCTCATTGGTGCCGGTTTCCGTCGAATCATGCATGAATGCCTTTATCAAGACGTTCCCTCCTCAGATGACGAGTTGCGTGTACGGGACCGTTTCTTTACTCACTTTCTCGCTGCGGTGCGAAGTTCGCCCATGACCGTTACGTACAATTTTGACGATACGCTTGAGCGCCTCCTACTTACTGAGCGTGGCGAGCAAGAGCGTACGAAGTCGCGCGGGTTCGAGACGATTACCGATGCCAGACAGCAGTTTCGCCTGGCAAAAGGCGTGATCTATCACCCGAATGGCTACTTGCCTCGCAATCTCTTAGAGGCCACGAGTCAACCGGTGATATTCAGCGAAGAGTCACTTGCCGATCAACTTCTCGAGTCACTCACGGGTCAGTATTCCACGCTTCTTCATCACTTCTCGAAAACGACTTGTGTCTTTGTAGGGCTGTCGCTTGATGACCCAACTCTCCGCCACCTTCTCCGCCAGGGCGCAAAGCTCAATCCAGGCCATTACCACTACCTCGTGAGCTACGTGCCTCAGCTTCCCGGTGAGCTGACGCTCGAGCAAGAAGCCCGCTCCGCCGCCAACTTCGAGATGCTCAATCTCATAACGCTCTTCCTCAGCGAAGAAGGCATTGCCTCTCTCGGTCGGCTCTTGAGCTCGGACCCACAAGACCTCCAGCAACTCTCGGATGATGAAGGCATCAATCTGTCGTATTGCTTCTATCTCACCGGTGTGCCAGGAGTGGGCAAGACGACCACGTTGTCGTATTTCAAGAACCTCGTCACCTACGACGAGTGGTTAGAGGAGCTACTTCCTGAGATGAGTAGACCTTGGAAGGAACTCAGTAGCAATGAGAGGTCAAAGGTTGACACGTGGATTCTGCAGCAAGTTGGACTCAAGAACCGAAGATTGGTCTACGATGCACAGGAAAATCGCGTCGGCATCGCGCTTGTGGATAGATGCGTGCCCGATGCGATCGCCTTTACACCAACAGATGAGTGGAGCGCCAAGGCTCACCAGTTGATCGCCGCCGTGTCTCCAGGGAGATCGACTCGGCGTGTTCACCCAGGACAGGTGATCCTTCTAGTTGGCGATCCGGCAGAAATAGCTATCCGAGCCGGAATGAGTGGCAAAGAGACGACCAAAGAAGCGACGGAAGAGCTTCAGCGCGATACTTGCACCGTGTATTTGGCGCCAGGTGTCACACGTCTGGATGTTCGAGATATGTCAATTGCAGAGGTTGTGCGTAGCGTCGCAGACATTATTCATCGCCAGGATTATGAGGCTTGCGCGCTGCACGGGCTTCTCGAGTACTTTAGAAACCATGGCTATGATCAGTCAACCACCGTCCCTAAGCCGGGCAGCGAACCGTAAGGGGCGAGCGCCGAGCGCGCTCAGGAAGATGTAGCTGGGAAGCACGCGTATCGATCACGGAGACTCAAGAAGCTCCCGACAATTACGTCTCGGCAGTCAGAGCTATGCACACTTCAATCAGGTCATGCTCGTGTGCGGCGATTAGTTCTTTCGCGAACAATTTGAGTCCGTAGATATGCGTCGGGTCCGCATCATCCATCCACCCGGAGCTGTTCGCTCTCTCGATTAGCGACACTCAGGAGGACCCGCTCGGCGCGCTCGCCGAGCAGATTCCGGAGGCACTCGGACTCCGGAGGCGCTCGTGCCAGCGTAGTCCTGAGGGAACGGCGACACCGGGCGACGAGGGCGGCGCACCGAGATGCAGTGCGCCGCCACGCGGCGCGAATGCGGGCCTCGTCATCAGCACGCCGCCGCCGTCAGCGTGGCGCGGTTATCCCGAGAGCGAAATCGCGGACGCCGCACGTGAGAGTGCGTTAGCCACGGCACTCGGAGGATCGTGGACAAAGCGCGTGGAGACACCGTGATTGATAGCGAGCCGCGCTATCCGCAAGGTCGTAGGCCGTGTTCGATCGCGCCTGATGCCGTCGCGAGACAGGTGTTGGCTTGTATCTTCTCCGGGATCCTCATGCCGGTTCGAGCACGCCAGACTGCTGCTGCTGCTCGAGGTCTGCCCGCACGACGTGCGCAACGGCATTGATGAGACCGAGATGCGTGAACGCCTGCGGGAAGTTGCCCAATGGCGTCCCGTCGTCGGATCGAGCCCCTCGGCGTAGAGTTGTTGGAGGCTCCGACGATCCCGGCGTGACACTCCGGGGTGATGGGTGACCGCAGGAGCGCGAGCACGCCTGCGACTGCGCGGGCCGTTTCACAAAACGGTCCCTCACTTGATTGCGCTCGGCAGAAGGTCCGACATCGATCAATAGCGACACCTCACCTGGGCGTGTCTGTCCGTACGCAGCTGCAGAGCTTCTCCCCCTTGGCCTCGGCAAACGTGTGCTAACCGCTCGCAATCTGCCTGCACCATCGCGCTCGCTGCTTGAGTCAGGCAGTGACACAACGTCTGCATACAATGCTGCGTCGCAACTGGCGCGTCACGAAAGTTTGCTCTTGATCTTGTCGGCGACACGTAACGCGTTGGCGGCAATCGTCAGGAGCGGGTTGCACGCCGCCGAGCTAGGGAAGCAGGACGCGTCAACGACGTAGAGGTTCGCGACGTCGTGGGCACGGCAATCCCGGTCCAGTACCGATGCTTTGGGGTCGTCACCGCATCGCAGCGTCCCGCAGTGGTGGTAGCCGCCACCCTCCTCAACCCGAAGGAAAGAGCGACTTGTTACCGGCTGGAAGCCGGCCTCCTGAAGCTTCCGTCTCATGACTGATATCAAGCGGCGATGGCTGGCGAGGTTGTTCGCGTTGTAGTCGACCATGATGTGCCCGTCTCGCGTAAGAGTCACACGATTGTCCGCCCTCGGCAGGTCTTCTGTAACCAGGAAGAGCGGCAGCATCGCGCGAGCCGAGCGGCTTCGCTCTTCGTCCGAATCGCCGAATGAGTTGGGGAGCAGGCGCCGTCGGTACTCGTGGTAGTTTCCGATCACCTGCACTGTTCCCAGCGGGTAGGGCCACTCGCTGCCGCCGGAAAGATAAAAGTCGTTGAAGCCGACCGATTTCCAGAAATGATCGTCCGGGAGATCAGTTCCATCAGGTGTTGTCGCCATCAGTACCGTCATATCGTGCCGCATATAATTCGTCCCAACGAGCCCGGAAGAGTTGGCGAGGCCGCGAGGATGCGCCGCGTCAGCGGACCGCAGTAGCAGCACCGGAGAGTTGACCGCGCCCGCTGCCAAGACTACGATCTCGGCACGAATCTTGCGCGCACTGCCGTCGATATCGACCTCGACCGCCGCTAGGCGCCGAGCCGGGCCATCTGTGATTAGACGGCACGCGCGAGCATTGCGAACAAGGGTGACGTTGCGATTTCGAATGGCTGGTCGAATGCAGCAAAGCTCCGTGTCGCCACGAGCGAGGAGACGACAAGGATAGCTGTCGCAAAAACCGCAATAAATACAACGTCCATCCCCAGTTTTTAGCGCCAGCCCTTGCGGCATTGCGAACGGGTGCAACCCCGTGCGCCGAAGCCGGTCCCTCAGGTCGGCCACCTCGGGTACGACGGGGACGGCCGGATAGGGAAACGGCCCCGACCGAGGCGGCTCGCTTGGATCCTCTCCGGCTTGGCCGTGAGCGAGATAAAGCCGCTCGGCCTCCGCGTAGTAAGGCTCCACTTCCTCGTATGAGAACGGCCAGGCGGGCGACAGTCCGTCCTCGTGTTGAACGGCGCCGAAGTCAGTGGCCCTAAATCGCAGAAGCGTTCCCGCGTAGAGTTTGGACATACCACCGACGTAGTAGTAGTGGAGAGGCTGGTACCACTCGCCGTGGCCGTTCTGCCAGCGCTCGGAGTTGGCGTAGCCTTGCTGCTCGAGAACGAACCGTGTATCCCAGTTGCTCGGCTCCTGCGCGAGGAAGTCGCCGCGCTCGACGAGCAGAATCGACGCGCCGAGCCCGCGGAGGGCGTACGTGAGCGTCCCGCCGCCGGGGCCGGATCCGATGACGACGACGTCGTACTCGTCCTCGACCCGCCTGTCGAGGTCGGCGGCGAGCTCGCGATTCGCTGCCTCGACTTCTGCGAGCGCCCGCTCGAAGCTCGTGTCACCGACGTCCGCGCCGGCGCTGACATCACCGCGTGAGGTCACAGCCCGGCTGTCGCCCGCAGGTACGACCGGGCGATCTTCGCGTACTGCAGTGGATTCGCCTTCTCTGGGTTCTGCTCCGCCTCGACGACCAGCCATCCTTCGTAGCCGTGATCTGCGAGCACCTGCAGGATCGGGTCGAAGTCGATCGCTCCCTCCGGATCACCAGGCACGGTGAACACGCCCGCCTCGATCGATTCAAGGAAGCTGCAGCCCGCCGCCAGCGACTCGTCGAGCACCGCTTTCCGGATGTTCTTGAGGTGGACGTGCTTGATCCGGTCGGCGTGGCTCCTCGCCAGCGCCAGCGGGTCGTCGCCGGCGTAGAAGAGGTGCCCCGTATCGAACAGCAGATGGACGAGCCCGGAGTCCGTCTCTGCCATCAACCGGTCGACCTCAGTTCTCTGCTGGACGCCGGTGCCGACGTGATGGTGATAACAGAGGCGCATGCCCGCGTCGGCGGCGAGCTGTCCGAGGCGGTTCAGGCCGGCGACGAGCGCGTCCCACTGTCGGTCGTCGAAGGCGGGGCGATTCGGCAATGGGCTGATCGGCTGCTGATGGACCGCTTGGCCGAGCTCGGCAACCACCAGGTCGGTGCCGCCCAACGCTTTGACGAACGTCATCTGCCGGACGAAGTTCTCCTCCGTGCGACGGTCCATGTCTCGCGCCGTGAAGTACGTGCTCACCCACGGCTCGGAGATTCGCAGGCCGCGCAGATCGAGGGCCGCTCTGAGAGCGTCGGCATCGGTCGGAAACTTGTGGCCGATCGAGCAACCGTCGAACCCTGCGAGCGCGATCTCGCTCAAGATCTGCTCGAACGAGGTCTCGTTGCCGAGGAGCGGGTTGTCGTCGTTGACCCAGCAAGTCGGAGTGATTCCGACCAGCACCTTCTCCCGGTCGAACCGCATGAGCCGGCGCGCCTAACCGCTTGATCCGGCCGCCGCTGCGCCTGCGCGCGGTCGCCGCCTTGGCCTGACCACCGGTCGATCCCCGCGCACGAGGTCCTCCGCCGCACGGATCGCGAGAGCGACGCTCGTGAGGGTCGGATTGCTCGCCGAGCCCTCGGAGAGCAAGCCGTTGCCGCCGAGGTAGAGGTTGTCGAAGCGCCAGACGCGACAGAACGGGTCCGTCACGCTCGTACGGTCGTCGCTCCCCATCCGGATCGTCCCGTGAATGTGCAGCGTCAGGCCAGGATCCATGAACTGAGGCTCCGAGCCCGGTAGAAAACCTCCCAAGCAACTCGCCGCGCGCAGCATGTCTACCATCATCGCGTGCTGGCGCTCGCGGTCTTCGTCGTCCAGCAGCCAGTGGAAGGTCGGCTGCGGCATCCCGAAGGTGTCGTGGTACGTGTCGCTGAACGTGACCTTGTTCTCGCGGCGCTGGCGCACGATTCCGAACCACCGGAGATCGACGACGACGCGGTCGTCGACGTTCGGAGCGATGTCGCCGTACTGGAAGGCGTCGCGATGGATCTGGCAGTGCCAGGGCCGCGTACCGGAGACGGGGATCATCACCTGAGGCTCCGGCTCGTTGCTCGGGATTGGGACGGGGTCGTACGGAAACTTCCTGCGAAATGCGCGCACGCGGCGGGCGAAGCGCGGATCCTTCGCGATGCCTTCGACGATGCTCCGCTTCAGCACGACCTGGCAGAACGCCATCGGCTGCTCGGTCAGGTGGAGACCGAGCGCGCGGGGCCGGATCCGCGAGTTGTAAAGGAGCTGCGGCGTCAGCACCGCGCCGGCGGCGAGGACGTAGGCGTTCGCCTTGACGTGGAGAGTCCGCCACTCGAGCAGGTTCTCGACGACGGCGTAATCGATCCTGCCGCCCTTGTGGACGACGAGTCGCTTGCAGCGGTGTTGTTCCTTGAGCGTGAACTTGGCGGAATGGCCCGGCAGATCGGCCAACGGCCCGAGGACAGTATCGGCGCCGCTCCAAGTGACGAATTCATTGTTGTCCTGCCGCCGGCTACAGGCTAGCGGCAGATTCCTCGGAGCCCACGGCGGCTTCAGCTCGCGATACTCTCGTTGCAGAGCCTCGAGAACGACTGCGTGCCGCATCGATTCCTCGAACGGGTGGGACGAGACGCTTCGGCGAGGCCTCACCTCCAGAAGCGCCTCGGCCTCGTCGTACAGCCGGCTCCACTCGGCGTCCGACAGGAGCTGCGTTCGCTCCGAGGGGTGAAAGCGCGGGCACGCGCACGTCCAGTGCGTCGCCATGCCGCCGACCGCATACGTCGCCGCCGCCGCAGGAAGATTGAACACCGGGTCCTGCTTCGGATTCGCGTTGTTCTGGACAAACGAGCCGTATTTCCGACGATCCACCTGATACGCGGCGGGATCGAGCCTCAGAGCCGACGAATAGTCGGGCGCAACCGAGAGCAGGTGCAGATGGCCCCGGATCACGGACGCGAACGGGTCGAGGTCGCGCTGGTAGAGGAAAGCGTTCTTGAGGTGCGCACCCGGCCTGTCCGACAGCTTGGCGCCGGCGTCGACCATGTGGACCGACCGACCGGCGGCGACGAGCTTGCGGGCGAAGGTGCAACCGATCGGGCCCGTGCCGACGATCAGCACATCCACGTTCACGCGCTCGGTCGGATACGGCGAGTGACCCCCGGGAAGGTCGACCGGAAGCGGGTCTCCGTCGCTCATCGCTGCGATTCTCTCACGGGCCGTCGAGGGCACCAACCTGCTCGCCCGACCGAAGCGCACGCGAAGCACCCGCCACAGACCCAGCGCCGCGTCGCCTTTCGGCTCTTCCGCGACACCAAGGGAGGACAGGTGCGCCGGTTACAAGAAGCGGATTTTGGAGGCGCTTCTGGGCGCCCTAGCGCCCTCTAGAGGTGCCGCACTGCACCTCCGGCGGCGCGTGCTAGCTCGACCTCCGAATCGAGTCGGTCGCGGGTGAATCGTCGAGGAGCCAGCCCACACCGAGCAAGGCCGCGACGTCTTCGCGCTCAACCCATTTGCGGATGGAACGGTCTGGAAGGCGAACACGGACCAGTCCCTTCGCTTCAGAAAATGCGTGGCCAGACAGGTTCTTCCGCCTGGCCAGCCACTCATGCTCCGGATCGCGCACCGACATCCGTTGCTGCGAAAGGCCGCCGGTCGACCGGCTCGGCTCGAGCGGGGGTGCTCCGGCGTCCCGCTCACGCTCGAGCAGCTTCCGCTTCTCGCGCGCGGCTTGCCGACGGAGGCGCTTCTCGGCGATACGCGCTGCTCGTTCGCTCTCCGCGCGTTCGAGCGCCTCAAGACGACGACCAATCGTTTTTCGGTTGACGCCGAACTTGGGGGCGATGTCGATCTGGTGCTCGCCCGCGCGAACGCGCCGGCGGATCCGCTTGACGTCAGCCTCGGACAGCTTGGGTCGCGGAGCCACACCGCGATTGTACTTCTGTGGGACATTTCGTGGGACATATCGGTCGGGGCGTCAGCGCCAGCCCGATCAGGCGCAAAGCCTGTAGGTAAGCCCAAAAACCCACGCAGCCGAGCCAAGGAAGGTAACCGAAAGTAACTCCCCGCAGCACCGCGTTCCGTTAGAAGTGAATGGGGATCGACGAGGCCGTGGATTGGGCGAGCTCGACCGTCTTCTTGAACGACTGCATTGGGAGCTCCTGCAGATCGTTATCGGTGACGCCCAGGTCGCGAGGGCCGGCGACCCGCGCGCCGAAGGCGGCGAGCTCGGCTGCGTGGTCGCGGAAGCCGCACGACTGCGGCGTGCAGCCGCGCGCGCCCGGGATGCCGTCCAAGCCGGGGAGCATCGGCTGCCCCGGCTTGCCGGTGCGCGGGTAGCTGTAGAGGACGAGCCGATCGCGAGCTCGGCCAGGTTCACCGGGGCCCTCGAGGACGGCAGCGTCAGATTCGGGAGCTCGAGGCCCGGAAGGTGGTCGGCCGCGCCGTCGTCGGGGGGACCGGCAGCCCCTCGGGCAGCGCGGACACGATGTGGAGAGCTGGCGAGTGTGTATAGGGCTGGCGAGCGCCTGCGGGCGGGAAGAAGTCCCGTAGGCGGCTGAAACGGCCGGCGGGCGGCTCGCCGGGGCGGCGGCGCTATGACCGGAGAGCAGCTGTCCGGGAACCTGGGGGCGTTCGGTCCGCGAGCGCGTGGCCGCCCTTTGAGGTCAAAAGCTGTGTCCGTTTTGGGCTGATTGACAGCGGCGGCTTGGTGTGCGCAGAATCGGGGTCGGTCGTCGGTGGATCATGCTCGTGTGCGACCCGGCCGGCTGGCTGGCCGCCTCTTTCGAGCTGGAGGGATTGTTATGCGCGCGTTTCGGCGTCGACGGCTGTGTGCGGTCGAACTCGAGGGCGCGCCTAGGAGGCGCGCGCGGAGCGGGCGGCTGGCGGCGCGCGCGGGGCTGGTTGGGCTGCTCGTTGTCCTGTTCGGGGGCGGGCTGCTGCTTGCCTTCGGCGGGGCGGCGGGGGCGTCGCATGTGCTGGCCTCGCGGGCTCGCTCGGTGTCGACTTCGACCGAGACGGCGACGACTCCCGCGCCGGGGACGTCGGGGCCGCAGGCTCCTGCTGTTGCGACGTCGCTTCCGGGCGTGGTGCTTGGCTGGGTGAACGGGACGTTCTATCCCAACCCGAACAACAACAGTGGGTTCGATTTCTCTCAACTCGGTCACGCGGCGTTTTCGCAGCGCTTCCAGCGCATCTATTTCAACCCGTACGACTTTCTGCAGCCGTACGCGTGCTCGAACGCGCTCGGGGTGAACGACGTGACGCGGCCGTTCACGGCGATCACGCAGAGCCCGGACGGCACCTGTGGCACCGTGCCGGCGCGGGGCAACGGCTCGGACGCCGGGAGCGGTTTGCTGTTCACGTTCGAGGCGACCTTCACGTCTGAGCTGACGGTGGCGGCCGCCGGTCAGTACACGTTCAAGTTCTATACCGACGACGGCTGGATCATGGGCGCGGGGCCGAAGATCGGCGGCACCGCGCAGCCGACGTACGTGTCGGGTGACCTGTCCAACGCGCCCCCGGCGACGGCGGAGAAGGGCTATCCGGTGGTGGGCGCGTTCAACTCGGCGCAGAACGGCAGTGACACAAAGACGCTGACGGTGAACTTTCCCGCCGCGGGCACGTATCCGATCGAGGTCGACTACTCGGAGTGCTGCGGCGGCGGGCTGGTGCTGCTGTTCATGTCGAGCAACTTCGCGCCGCTCGGCGGGTTCAACCCGCCGGAGCAGACGTACGGCTCCTGCCGCGCGGGCCGGTACGCGACCCCGACGGTCGTGGCGCAGAACCCGACGGGCTGCATCAGCGATCCGGTGAACACGCTCACCGGCGCGTACATGAACTCGGTCGTCGACGCCTCCCTGCCCGGGATCGGGATGCCGTTCCGCTTCAGCCGCAGCTACACCTCGGCCGACACGAGCTCGGGGGAGCTCGGCGTCGGCTGGACCGATTGCTACGCCAGCTCGCTCGCCGTGCAGGCGAACGGGGACGTCGTCCTGCGCGCGGGCGACGGGCAGCAGGTCCGGTACACGCTGCAGCCGGACGGCTCCTTCGTCGGCGCGTCTGGCGCCTTGGCCATGTTGACCAAGCTGAGCGATCACTACGAGCTCCTGCACCGCGACCAGCAGCTCGACCGCTTCGATCTGCAGGGGCGGCTGCTCTCCGAGCGCGACCGCAACGGCCAGGGTGTGACGCTCGGCTACGACGCGAACGGGTTGCTGCAGACGGTGACCGACAGCGCGCAGCGGGTGATCGGCTTTACGCACACGAACGGGCTGCTCACGAAGCTGTCGCTTCCGGACGGGCGCAGCGTCAGCTACGGGTACACGAACGGGCGCCTGACCAGCGTGACCGACCTACGCACCGGCAGCACGACCTATGGCTACGGCGGCAGCGGGCGCCTGAACGCGATCACCGACCAGGACAGCCACCCGATCGCGCAGATCAGCTACGGCACCGACGGCCGGGTCAGCCAGGAGCTGGACGGGCTGCAGAACAGGACCACCTTCGCCTGGGACGCGGCGACGCAGACGGCGACGGTGACGGACGCGCGTCAGAACGCCTGGAAGGACGTGTACTCGAACAACGTGCTCGTGCAGCGGATCGACCCGCTCGGGAACACGACCAGCTACGGGTACGACAGCGCGCTCAACCTGACCAGCGTCACCGACGCGCGCGGGAACACGACCAGGATGAGCTACGACGGGCGCGGCAACCTGCTCAGCCGCACCGCCCCGGCGCCCCTCTCCTACAACCAGAGCTTCCTGTACGACGCCCAGAACAACCTCAAGCAGGTCACGGACGGGCGCACCAACCAGACCAGCTTCGACTACGACGCGGCCGGCAACCTGATCACGAAGACACAGCCGGGCTCGATCATCACCCAGTACGGACGCGACCCGGCCGGCACGGGCCTGCTGACCAGCATCACCGACCCGCGCCAGAAGATCACCCGCTTCGGCTACGACAGCGCCGGCAACCTGACCTCGATCACGACCCCGCTGACGAACAAGACGACGCTCGGCTACGACAGCTCGGGCCGATTGACCAGCCTGGTCGAGCCGCGCGGGAACGTCAGCGGCGCCAATCCGGCCAACTTCACCTGGAAGTACGGGTACGACAACGCCGACCACCTGACCAGCGAAACCGATCCGCTCGGCGACCTGACCCAGGTCGCCTTCGACCCGGCCGGCAATCTGAGCAGCCGAACCGAGGCGAACACGCACAAGACGAGCTACGACTACGACGCCAACAACCGCCTGATCACGGTCACCGCCTCCGACGGCACCAGCAAGACCAGGTACGGCTACGACCCGGTCGGCAACCTGGCCACGCGCACGGACGCCAACAACCACCTCACCAGCTACGGCTACGACGCCGCCAACCGGCTCACCAGCGTGCTCACGCCCCGGAACGAGCAGTGGACGTACGCCTACAACCCAAACGGCGACGTGACCAGCGTCGTGGACGCGAACGGCAACGTCACCGCCACCGGCGGGGACGGCACGACCACGTTCGGCTACGACGTGCTCGACCGGCTGAGCTCGATCGGGTACAGCGACAGCACGCCCGCGGTCGGGCTCGGCTACGACGCGAACGGCAACCGCACCTCGATCAGCGACGGCGCCGGCAGCGAGACATACGGCTACGACGCGCTCAACCGGCTCACCCAGGTCAGCCGCGGCACCGACAGCTTCGGCTACCAGTACGACCCCGCCGGCAACGTCCTCAAGCGCACCTACCCCGACAGCAGCTTCGCCGACTACCTGTACGACGACGACGGCCGCCTGGCCAGCGTCACCAGCAGCGGCCTCACCACCAGCTACGGCTACGACGAAGCCGGCAACCTGACCAAGACCACCCTCCCGAGCGGAAACGGCTACCTCGAGACCCGCAGCTACGACCGCGCCGGCCGCCTCAGCGCCGTCCAGAACACGAAGGGCACCTCGATCCTGTCCAGCTTCAGCTACACCCTCGACGCGGTCGGCGACCCGACCACGATCACCGGCAGCGGCGGCACCACCAGCTACGGGTACGACAACCGCGACCGCCTGACCAGCGTCTGCCTCAAGAACAAGTGCCCCTCCCCCAACGACCCCTTCATCCGCTGGACGTACGACCCGGCCGGCAACCGGCTCACCGAGGCGCGCCCCGGCAACACGACCACCTACAGCTACAACGCCGACGACGAGCTCACTGCCGTCGGCTCGACCACGTACAGCTACGACGCCAACGGCAACCAGACCGCCGCGGGGAGCCGCAGCTTCAGCTATGACCTCGCCAACGGGCTCGCCAGCACCACCAACGCCGGCAGCACGACCAGCTACAACTACGACGGCGACGGCAAACGCCTCCAGGCGGTCTCCGGCGGGACGACGACGAACTACCTCTGGGACATCAACCAGGACCCACCACAGCTGGCGCTCGAGCGCGACAGCAGCGGCACCTTGCTCCGCCGCTACCTGTACGGCGCCGCCCGCGTCTCCATGACCAGCGGCGGTAGCCCCTTCTACTACCACTACGACGGCCTCGGCTCCGTCGCCAACCTCACCTCCGCCACCGGCATCGCCCAGTGGAGCTACAGCTACGAGCCCTTCGGCACCACCCGCACGCAAACGCAAGGCACCGGCACCACACCCCCCACCAACCTGATGCGCTTCGCCGGAGAGCTGATCGACACCGACACCGGCCTCTACCACCTACGTGCGCGGCAATACGACCCGGCCACCGGCCGCTTCCTCACGACCGATCCCGTGGCGCCGGCGCCTGACGATCCTTCGGCGTCGGACTACGCGTATGTCCAAGACGATCCGACGGCGCTTGTGGATCCGAGCGGCCTCTTCTGCGGCGGCGTGCGTCGCTGCCTGCACGCCGTTGGTCGCTTCGTCGACCGGCATCCGGTCACCGTTGGGGGGTGCGTGAACGAATCGGTGGCTGTCGCCTTTGTCTCAGTTCATGGAAACCTGTGCGTGCAAGTCTCGACGCGCGGCTCGGTCGGCGCGACCGGCACCGTCGGCGGTGGCATTAGCTCCTCTTTCCCCGCGGAGGCCTCGGCGACGCTTGGGCCGCAGGTGTCGAACGCCGCCTGCGTCGCCGATCTGGGTGGCTTCTTCGAGGACGTTGGAGCAAGCGGCGGAGCGGCCTTTGCCGGAAGCGGCGATTTCTTCTTGGGCAAGGGAAAGGTCACGCACCGGCCGATCGTCGGCGGCACGATCGGACTCGGCGGCGGTGCCGGTGCAGAGGTTCATGCGGGAGCAACCGAGACTTCGACGGTCTCTTTTGGGCGAAGCTGCAAATGACCCCACAACGAAGAACTGATTCTTCACGGTCGACTCGCGGCAGAGTTCGGAGCGCTCGGCTTGCGACATTTCGGTTGATGCCGCCACTCTTCCGGCTCGGCAACGCCCTGGCGTTACTTGGAATCGCTGTTGCTCTCGTTGGCGGTACGTTGGGAGGTCAATGGATGCGCTTCGGGGTTGTGATCATGGGCGCAGGGTTCCTCCCCTTCGGCCTCCTGATAGTGACGAACTTCCGCGGAGAGTATGCCCAGTTTGTGGCTCGCCTTAAGAACAAAAATCCCAGTCAATCAACCGAACGAGCTGCCCTTTCTCCAAACGGATTGCGATACGGCTTTGGGTGTCTCGTCGTCGTCGTCGGGACGGTTTTCTTGGTCACGGGCCTTGTGGGTGGCCCCGGCGTGACGAAGCCGGGCGGTCTCTTCTAGACTCGACAGAGGCCTACGAGCGGACGAGCGCTGTTGCAGGATTGCTTCGGTTCAGCCAGCGCAAACGAACGCGCCGAGGCGTCGGGCGATGCGATTAGCACGGACGCCGCGGATTTCGGCTCTTCTGTCCAGCCGAAGGAAGCTTGGTCGTTGTCGCTGGAAGAGCCTGAGCGCACGCAACGTGAGCCTGTCCGCGGCGCCCGCAAGGCGGAGCAAGCGAGCCACTCCGACGGCAATCGATCGCGGCCGTGGCAGCCGCGCGATCGCCCGCTCCTGTCCCCGATTCAATTCCACGTTGCGGTGGATGAAGGCTACGGCCTTCGGTAGCGCCCGCCGCTCGGCCGCAGACAGCCTTCTCCCTCTGGCGATGTCGCGGTAGAGGGCGCGAAAGACCCTCGGTGCAACCAGGTGCCGGCGGGCGCGGGTATAGGGAGCGCAGCCTGCGTTCGCCGCCCGCGCCCACCTCGTCGGCGAGAGCGTGACAGCATGCTGCTCTGCGAGCGCCGCCGAAGCGCCACCGAAAATCACCACGGCAGTGATGGCCAACGCGAGCACCCGCCGCGCGCGGCGTCGCTGGTTGCCTGTACCCGCCTCCACCGTCCCATCGTAGGCGCTGGCGTCAGCTAGACAAACCAGGCGATCGTCGAAGCAAAGGCCACAGAAACGACGCACGCCGAATGTTTCCGGTCAAGCGTTGGTCAAGGAGTAGCGCCAGGGCTCCAAGAGCGCATAAGCCACGGCGTATCGCACTTCGAGATCGGACAGCCAGAGTTCATAAAAAGGCGATCCGCCTGCTCGAGCGCGCCAGACTGGACTCACTCCGACGCGGGTTCAGCGGGCCGTAGGAAGGGCGGCGACCCCCGGGTCCTCGACGCCGACGCGACCACTCCCCAACCGGACCCCGGCCCCGACCCACGCCCCAGCGCACCCAGATGTCGCAGTTCCCGCAAAAGGCGACACGCGGTGTCAGCGCGCGGGTCAGGCTCGCCAACGCCTCATGGCTGACCTCGAGCACCTCGGCCAGCAGCGCCCCTCGCAGATCGCCACAGACACCAGCTCGCGGGCGCTGCCGCCGGCGCGGGTCGAGTGCTCTCTGGGCCAGGTGACGCCTCCACCGGACGCCAGCCAAGACGCGCTTCCTGCGCGTAACCATGTGGGATCGAGTCATGCACGAGACGCCGCGACGCCAACGACTCGGCCAAGTGACGCCTCCACCCGACGCCGGCTAGAACGCGCTTCTCACCCGTAACCATGCGGGATCGAGCCGTGCACGTGACGCCGTGACCGGTCTGACGCCCGGCGTCACACGGAGGACGCGGCGACGCGCCAGGTTGTAGCTGTCCTCGCTCGATTCGAGCAACCCGATCGCGCGGCGCATCAGGTCCAGCGCCGCCTCGGAATCCGCCTCCACCCACGCTTCCCGCGCCATCGCCCAGAGCAGGTTGATCCGCACTTGGGGCGCCGCCGACTCGCGCTCGGCCCGCGCGCTCGCCTCGGTCAGGGCTGCTCGGGCGCGCTCGTTGTCGCCGCGCGCCGAGTGCGCCGAGGCGAGGTAGACGCCGAAGCGAACCTCCAGCGTCGGGTCGTCGCGCTCCCGCTCCCGAAGCTCCGCAAGGCACCGCTCGAGCAGCGCGACCGCCCGCGTCCCGCGCCCGACGATAGGTAGGCGTGCCCGAGCGCGCGATACAGGTCGGGCCGCGTCTCGGGCGGAAAGTAGCCCGAGCCGACCGCCGCCTCAAGGTGCGAGACCGCCTCATCCGTCTCGCCGCGCATCGCCGCCAGCAGCCCGAGGCCCCCGTGGGCGCGCGCCTCCAACACTTCGTCCCGCTCCATCTTCGGGTCGTCGCCGGTCACGACCTCGGAGCGAAACGCCTCCTCGGCGGCGTTCCAGGTCGCGGTCCATCCGCAGCTCAAGCTCGGCATCGGACAGCCGTAGCTCGCGCTCCGCGTAGGCGGGGACGCGCCGCCCCGTTTCCAGGTATTCGGGATCGACGCCGAGCTTGCGCGCGAGCGTGTGGATCGCGCGCAGCGAAGGGGCGCGGGCACCGCCCTCGATCCGCGAGATGTAGGCGTAGGAGACGCCAGGCGCTTCAAGGTCGCGCTGCGACAGGCCGCGTTCGAGCCGCAGACGGCGGACGCGCTTGCCGATTGTCTCCCGTTCCGGCTCGTCTGCCACGCGGGGCGCATTGTTGTCGGCGCGCCCCGCCGCCGTTAATTCCCTTTTTGTCGCGCGACAACGACTCCTGGCCCCTCAGTTCTGACGCGACGCGAAGGAAGGGAGGTGAACATCGTGCGCACAAGCAACCTCATCGCGCTCGCCGCAACGATCGCGGCGGTCGTAAGCCTCGTGATCGCCGCAGCGTTAGGCGGCGATCTGATCTACCCGCCGTTACCGGCGGACGCGGGGGCGGGCTACGGCTCGCCCCCGCTGCCCCTTGTCTCGTGCCTTCAGTTCGAAAAAGCACGTTCGCGAAGCGGCGGCTGCCGCAGCGCGATAAAACCGCCCCACAACCGGCTACTTGGACGTGATCGAGATGGTCACGGCGTCGGCGTCGAAGCGCAGGAGTGGCTCGGAGGCGAAAAGCGCCTGCGTGTCGAGCACGTGGAACCACGGGCAGCGGTCAGCTTTCGTCCCCGCTATCTCGCCGACGAAGAGTTCGTGCCCGTTCGGGCAGATATTCGTGTGGGCCCGCGGTCCCCAGTCGGGCCGCCGCGTCGGGTGCCACGCAAACGGCGGCTCATGGATGAACGCGCGACTTCCGTGGCCAAAGCCCGTCGCGAGCCGCTTGCCGAAGGCTTGATCCTCGCTGGCGTGTCTTCCGGAGAAACCCACGTCGAACCCGCCGTGGTCGATCAGGATTGACCGCGCCCCGCCGAAAAGGCCGCCATAACAGCTCATCCACAGATGCCACACGTTTGGCGCGCGCTCGCGCGAGCGGCCGCGGCTCGGTGGCATCGCGCTTAGCTCTGAGAGGCTGAAGTGCTGGAAGTCGACGAAGCGGTAATGCCCCCAGAAGTAGGGCTCGCGCTCGAGAATGGCCCGGCTTGTCTCGACGAGGTCTCGCGGTGCGACGAGGTCGTCGTCGAGTGTCACCACGTGCGAGCACTCGGAGAACCAGATCCCGACGTCTCGGCGGAGGGCGACGTCGCAATCGCCGATCGGATAGCGCGCGCTCCGGAAGCGAAGCAGGCGGACGGGTAACCCATACGTCTCGACCGAGCACGGGATCTCCTCCCCGACGATCGTCACGCAATCCGGCGAGTCGGTGTTGAGAGCGAGGCTCTCGAGCAACGCCTCGATGGTGTGGCGGCGGAGCGCCGGGATGACGACATCGAGCGTCACTGCCGTGGGTAGCTCGCGTTGTGGATCGCTTCGATCGCGACTTCGGCGATCATATCTGCTCGCGCGCCTGCGAGGTGAGCGGCTTCGTGCAGAAAGGTGCCGGCCAGAGCCGTCGCCGGACGCTGCAGCTGCGCCTCCCTGATCCAGACGTCGCGGCCGCCGACGATGCTGAACGCGGGAGGCTGCTGGTAGGTCGGATCCAGTCGTGCGGCTTCGCGATCGCCCGCGAGCTGACGGACGGCGCGGGGATCGTGGGCCGTTTCGGCCATGTGCAGGATCGCTTTGTCGAGCGCGTCGATGCAGGCGTCGGGGCCGAGCGTCTGCCCAGTGAGCTTGCCGACGACTCGCGAGAAGACCTCTTGAAACGTCGGCTCTCGCGCCTTCCCGTACGCGAGCGCGAGCGCCTGGTTGAGGCGGTCGCGATACTGCGCCGGAACCGCCCCGTCCGTGCCGTAACGAGCCCATCGGTTGCCTTCGGCGCCGGGCGGCGCGAACGGGTCGCGCCGCGGCGGCGGCTCTGCTGCGGACACGTCCGCGGGGGCCCCGGGTCGCCGGCCCGGAACGTTTGCCGCGGTGTTCGCGCTTGGTGGATCGGGTTGCGCGAACGCAACCGCGAAGCTACGGCCGAGGCCGGTCGGTCGCAGCTCGCGGTCGCGGCTGCGCTCAACGAGCGGCATGGCGTTGCCGGTCCAGTCGGCCGCGATCCAGTGGTATCCCGCGCGAGCGAGGCGACGCCCAACCAACTCGACCGCGCGCGGAGCCTGGGGATCGGCTCGCCAGGTGAACGCACCGACTGGGTGGTCTCGACCGAGCCGCGCGAGCCCGGTTAGGGCGCCGCCGCCGTCATCGAGCCCGAGCTCGGCTCCGTAGACGACGTTGGCCGGCAGTGTGCCGTCGGTGTAGCGGAGCGGGAACCCCGACAGATCGGTCCCCCGGCCGAGCCCGCGCATGACGACCACAGACCGCGGCGCCGCGCGGCGAACCGCTCCTAACATCGACAGCAGCCAATCGGCCCAGACGGGCCACGTGATCCGCGGCAGCAGGAACCGCAGCGAGTCGCCGGTTTGGGGATCATGCGGAGAGCGGAAGAGGTCGTACAGCACTGCGGCCTCTCCCGCGTATCGCTGCGCGAGCATCGACCAGAGGTCGACGGACTGCGCGTTCGGAAGCGCGGGATCGAAGCGGTCCGTTCCGACCGGGCCGGCGTGCGTCGGCAAGACGGACGAGATCAGCGAGAGCTGGACGATCGTGTACAGGCCGGCGTCCGCCGCGGCCGCGATCGTCGTGTCGAGCGCCTGCAGATACGCGGCCCCGAGGGCCTCGCCGCGTCCGACGAGCGCGAGGTCCTGCGCGATCGGAACGGTCAGGGCCGTGGCGCCCCAGCGCTGCAGCAACCCGAGCTCGTCGCGCGTGATCGGTTGCTCGAAAAACTGCCCGCTCGGTTCGGCACGCTCGAACCAGCGCGCGGTGACGCCGCGCAGCTGAGTCGGGCGATCGAGCTCGTCGCGCAGTTGTCGCCCGTCCGCCCGAAGCCATCCAAGCGCTCCAGAGCGCGGGCCGTTCGGGAACCGCTGCCGCGGATTGCCGGCGGCCGTCTCGGCGGCCTGAGTCGAGCGCCTGAGCTCGTCGAGATCGGCGAGACGGCGAGCGAGCGCCAGCCCGCGCTGTGCCAGTGCGATCGCCTCCTGGCGCGCGACGGCACGCCGATGCGCGCGCCGCTCGAGGGCCCTCGCCGCCGCTTGGCGCTTGGCCCGCTCGGCCTCGCTCATCGACCGCTCGCGCTCCGCCTTTCGGTCGGCTGCGCGCTGCTTCAGTGCCGTCTCGCGTCGCCGCCGCGCCGTCTCGTCATGCTTCGGAGTCGCCTTCGCGCGGGCGAGCGCCTGCTGCCGCGTCAGCGCGAGCTGTTGCCGGCGACGCTCGAGGCGCCTCGCCGCCGCACGCTGCTCAACCCGTCTGGCCTCGTGCGCCGCACGCTTTCGCTCGGCTTCCCGCGACGTCCGGGGCTCCGACGCGACGGGCCTTTGCTGCCGCCGAGCCGTCGCATTCGTCTTCGGCCTCGGCCTCGGCGGTGGTTTCGGCGACGCCGGCGGCTCTGGCAACTTCGGGTTCGTACGGCGATCCCTCGCCGGAAGAGGCGTCTTCTTTCGCCACTCGCGCGGTGGCGGAAGGCGAGGGCGGTCCGCCACCGACCGCACGAGCGCCGCGTCACGCAGCTTTGCCTCGCGCTCGAGCCGTGCGCGCTCGCGTTTCCGCTCGGCGAGAACCGCCTCGCGCGCCTGGCTCCGATCGGGCGGCCTCCCACGCACGCGTTCCTTCGCCGCATCGCGCACGCGCCGTTCCGCTTCGGCGCGTCGCACCTCGCCCTCGCGGCGGAACTCCCGCCGTTCGCGGGCCGCCGCTGCGCGCCGCTCCTCGCGCTGGGCTCGCTCCGCCTCGGCGGTGCGATGGTCCGCCTTCTGGCGCTCCAGCGCCTTTGCTCGCGCCTGCTCACGGCGCTCGCGTTTGCGGTCGAGTGCGCGTCGATCGGCGGCGTCCATCAGTCCGGGTCGGCTTTCACGGCGCCCTGTGCAGAGCATCCTTGACGAGGGTGCCGAAGGGTGTCGGAACCCGGGGTATATCGTCCGCCCGCTCCCCGGGTCTCGCCGCCCGCTCCCGGTCGTAGGTTCGATAGTGATATCCCTGTGCGTTCGTGCTGTCGGTGCGAACGACAAGGTGCGGATAGTCGCCCCAGGACCATGCGGTCCATCCGCTCAGGCCCTGCCACACGCCGTCCATGACCCGATGGCGCTCCCGCATGTACGCCTCAAGGAGCCGCCCCCACGCGCTGTCGCCGTCGCGCCCGCCCCACTCGGCCACGAAGATCGGGTGGCGAAGACGCAGTCGCGGAAAGCCGAACCAGTGTTCGAACCCCGCGCGCGTCGTGGTGTGCCATGGATAGATGTGGCACGCATAGACGGCATTCCTCAGCGTGGCGCCCGGCATAGGGATAGGAAAGCTGGTGAGGTCGAGGCCCCAGTTCCAGCCGCTCACGACGAGGACCGCCCGCGGGTGGACGCGATGAATCGCCCCCTCGATCCGACGCGCCCAGTCGTGCCACATGGCGAGCCACGCGTTCTGGGAGGTCGGTAGCTCGAAGACGACGTTCGGGTCGTTTGGAGTCGCGTCGTAGGGCTCGTTGTAGATGTCGAAGAGCACCGCCGGTTGATTGACGTAGCGGCTGGCGAGCGCTTCCCACATGCGGACCGAATTCTCCTCGGGCATCGGCGCCTGGTGGGAGTCCGACCCGTCCTTGAGGAGGAAGCGTCGTGTGTAGTCCAGGTAGTGGAGACAGAGCATCGTGTAGGCACCTTCGATTGCCGCCCAAGCAACGACTTGATCGAGGCCGGCGAGATAGGTCCCGTCGGTCAAGGCGGCGTGACCGTTGAACGGCAGGCGGATCACGTTCGCGCCCCAGCGATGAACGATCTCGTGGATTTCGCCCTGTGTGATGCCCGCCACCTGGAGGCTCGTCGGACGCGAGACGCCGGTGGGGTCGAGGAAGTTTGGCTGGGCGTAGTGGAGCTCCGAGCGGTTGAGGCCCCGGAGGACGACGCGCCGACCGCTGGCGTCGACCAGCTCGTTGCCCGAGACCGAGAGCCACGGCAGCCTGTCCGAGAGGTTCCTCCGCAGTTGGGGCTGGCCGGCCGCGGACGGCGAGATCCGAAGGAACGGCGCGTCGAAGAGATTCGCGTCGTCGACAGATCGCTGAACGTTCGTGGGTGCCGCTCGGGTTCCGTCGAACGCGATCGCGCGGTAGTAGAGGAACGGGGCCCTCCGAAGTGCGGCCCACGCGGTGGCGTCGAGCCGGTAGGTGCCGTGCCGCGCTCTGAGCGCCGGCGGGTGGGCATCGGATGCAGATGTGTAGTACGTGCCCGTCGGTCGCCGGCGCGCGAGCGAGCCGCCGAAGAGCTGCGGGTCAGTTGCGACCTCGACGTCGAAGAGAGCTCGATCGACGTCGGTCGCAACATCGAAGGCGGGCGGGGGCGGGGTCGGCGGGAGGACAACCCGATCCGGAGTGACGGTGACGGTCAACCGCCCGAGGCGGCGGCCGCTCTGATCGCCGCTGCGAGGTCGACGAGCTGCGGGACGGTGGGCGGGGAGCTGACTGCCGCCGATGCGGCCGCGACCTCCGCCGCGCGACCCGCCAGGGCAGGGCGCGCCGCCCCGGCGGACACGAGTGCGCGGGCGAGCGGCTGCAGTGCGGACGCCACCTCGGCGGGAGCGGGCGGCGAGGAGGCGAGCTCTGTCGCGGCTGCGAAGGCAGCCTCGGCACCGGGCACCCCCTCGAGCGCGGCTTGGAGCTCGAGGACGGCACCGGACACCGCTGCGGCGGCCGCGTCGACGGCGTGCGTCGGGATGTCCGGTGGAAGCGCACGGAGCTCGACCGAGATCGTGCTGAGCGACGCCGCGGGGGCGGTTCCAGGTGGTGCGATCGTGACGCCGGCGCCACCCTCTCCGGCGCTCAGAAGCGCCTTGATCTGCGCCCGCGCGAAGGTGATCGAACGGCCGGTGATCGCCTCCGCGCCAGCGTCGATCGCCGCGGCGATCGAGCGCACGAGCTCGTCGATCGCAAGCTGCGCCCGCTCTCCGCGGAGCTGCGCCAGCTCCTGCTCGGCTCTCAGGAGCTGCGACTGGAGCATGTCGACCAATCCGCGCAGCCGCTCGAGTTCCGTAGCCTGGCCGCTGAGACGCGAGTCGAGAATTGCGCGCTCCCGCGCGACCGAGCGGAGTCGCGCATCTGCGAGGTGTACGTCGATGACGTCGGGACGGAACGACGCCGTGGCCGTCGGCCTCATCTACGCCTCCGGCGGCGGCTCTGCAGGCGGGATCTGCGGCAGGAGCCGGAACGACATGCGGACGATGGAGAGCTGCTCGGGATTGACATCGCCCGCCGCAAACGTGATGAGCGTCGGCTGCTCCTCTCCCTGCTTCGGCGCCTGGAGGAGCCCCTTCGCCTCGACGTCGAGCGTCGTCAGCGCGGCGGTGTAGCCCCGGGCAGACACCGCCTCGGGACCCTCGGCGAGGGACTGAAGCACGATCGCGAAATGGCTCGCGAGGTCGGTCGGCGCGATCGCCACGGGCTCGGCTGTCCCGGCAGTCTTCTTCAGCTCTTCGATCTGCTTGAGGAGCCCTTCCCGCTCCTGCTCCCACTGCGCCGCTGCGGCCTCCTGGTGTGCCGTCGCCTCCCCGACTGCCGCGCGGACGGCGTCCGAGACCAGCTGCTGGACCGAGGCAGTGAGAGCGGTGAACTGCTGCTGGATCGCGTCCCGTTGGGTTGTCACCTCCTCGAGCCGTCCGAGCTGGGCCGCCTGCTCGGTGAGCTGTGCAATCGCGGCGTCGAGCTTCCTTTGCGTGTCGTCGAGCGCGGTCCGTAGCGCTTCCTGCTGCGCGTTTGCCGCCTCGACCTCCGCCGTGCGCGTCGCGAGGTCACGGACGAGCTCGAGGTGGGGATCCGAGGGGGGCTGGGGCCTCATCTCATCCCTGGGCGGACTTGAGGATCCGACCGGTCTCATCGTCGACCTTCACGAGGACGACCGGCTGGGTCTGGCCGTCCTGCTCCGTCGTCTGGAGGACATACCAGGCGCGGGCGCCGGGGTTGAAGTTGACGCTGGTGCGGACGCCGGCCGCGGACGAGAGGAGCGCCCCGACCTCGGGGAGCGCGAGCACTTCGGCCGCGGTTCGCGTCGGCGTAGCTGCGGCCGCTGCGCCCGGCGGCGGTACGGCCACGATCGACAGCGTCACCGTGCTCGCCGCCTGCACGTCGTACGAGAACTGGTTCTGGAAGCGGGCGTTTACGGGCTGAGCCCAGAGCCGGGGCAGGGCGCCGAAGACCGGCCTCAGCAGCTCGACCGGTGGCTGCGGAGGCGGCGGCCCGAGCGCTGCTGCAGGGTGCTGCATCTGCACGGCGATCTTCAGCTCGAGCTGCGTCGTCGGGATCTGGTACCAGGTCGCCTCGAGACCATACTGGCCGAGCACGGGATCCTCGTCGATCAGCCGCTGGATCTCGATCGAATGGCGGTCGAGCGCGGCCTGCGACCGGCCGATCCCGTCGCCGAGGGACACGAGCAGCTCCTCGAGCGGAGCCGAGAGGAGGTCGGAGAGCTGGCTACCCGGGGTCGGCATTGGAGGCTACGTGGCGCTCCGCGTCACGACAGGCGGCGTCGCGAACAGGTTGACGGTCGTGACCGTCGGCTCGAGCCGCGACGGCGGCGGCACCGGCCGCAGCGTCGCGCGGAGCGCGCTCGATCCCTGTGCCCGGTAGCTGTACTTGTTCGCCGTGCGAAAGTCGACGCTCGACGCGTAGGCGCGCGACCTTCCGAGCCCAAGGAACCCGACGGCACCTCCGCGCGTCTCTCCGTCCTCGGTGCGGTCCTCCCGCATCGTGATCGCGAGCCGCACCTCGATCGACGCCTCGGTGAACTGGTAGAAGGTCGGAAGGATCCCGGCCTGCACCATCGACATTGCCACGGGCTCCGCCCCGGTGGTGCGTACGCTCGCCCCGGTGATCCTGATCGAGCCCGTGCCGACCGGCACGTCGTACTCCGCAGGCTCGATCACCTCGGCGATATCGGTGACGACGTGGACCTCGTCGTCGAGGAGCGTTCGCAGCGTCTCGAGCGAGTTCCGGTCTAGCGCGGTCTGGCCGTCGGCGATCGCGACGGCGAGGTTGCGGACGAGCTCCGCGAACGGGAGGTCGAGCAGGTCGCGTCCGATTCCCGCCATCTAGGCCACCGTGACCGTCGGCGGTTGGTTCTGGAGCGTCGGGAGCGTGTTCACAGTGATGATCCGCGGGCTGAGCCGCGCCGGCGGCGGGACGGGCTTGAGCGTCGTCCGCAGCAGGCTCGATCCCTCCGCCGAGTACGAGTACGTGCTGGACGTCTTGAAGTTGACGTGCGCCGCGAAGGACACGAAGCCGTAGTTCCCGCCGACCGACGCTCCCGCCTCGAGCGACCAGGCCGAGGCCGTCTTGCTGGAGATCGACATCTTGACCTCGATGATCGTCTCGACGAACTGGTAGAAGGTCGGGAAGAGGCCGGCCTGGATCAGCGTGAAGTCGACGGGGTCCGTGTGGCCGCCGCGCACGGTTGCGCCCGTGACGAAGATGTCGTTTCCGTTCGGGTCCTTCACCGCCGTACCGTCTGCGTCCGTGAGCTGGTACGGGTGCGGCTCGATCACCTCCCAGATCTCCTCGATCAGCGCGACCTTCTCCTCCGCGAGGGCCCTTGCGGTCTCCATCGACGTCTTGTCGAGGGAGCGCTGGCCGTCGGCGATCGCCATGGCCAGGCTTCGCACCATCTGCGGGAACGGGACGTTCAGCAGGTCTTGTCCGACGCTCACGTCGTACTCCTTTCGTGTCTCGGCTGATCCTTGGGGCGGTCGAGGTCGGGAGTCGCTACCTCCTCCCTCCGGCGAGAGCCGGCCGTCGCCGCTCCAGCTCCGCCTGCGCGTTGCGGACGAACGCTTTCTTCAGCGCCATCGCGGGCGCGCTGTCGTCGTCCAGCGTGATCGAGCCGACGAAGCCGACGCACGGGTCTCGCTCCAGCGCTTCCTTGCCCACCTCATCGAGCACGGCGAGGACCGACCCTCCCGCGGTGCGGAGCAGGACGAGCCCGTCGGCCGCGCCGACGGCGGCATCGAGCCGCGAGCCGGCGTCCGCGAGCCCGGGCGCTACGGGCCGGACGAGGAAGAGCTCAGGGCTCGGCACCGGTCGCACCGGCGCGGTGGCCTGCTTCGGCTCCGGCTGCCCTGCGATCGCGGCGGCGCGGATCTTCTCCACGACCTCGTCTCCGACGGCCGTCTGCAGGCGCTCGGCCGCGAGCGTGCGGCGCTGCTCCGCGAGCCCCGGATCCGTCAGGAGCCGGCGCAGCGAGAAGAGCGGATCGTCGAGCGGGAGCGGCGGCCAGAGCCCGTGCGAGCCGACGTACGGAACGCCGAGCGCTGCGCACGCGACGTTGGTTCCACGCGGCGCCTCGCCGGAGAGGTCGATCACGAGCGCGTAGTGCGCGAGAGTGGGGACGAGCTCCTCAAGGCTGAGCGCCCGCGCGTTCGCGACATCTCCGGTCTGCTTCGGGATCGAGAACCGGAGCGACGGCAGCACGGCTCGCAGCTCGGCCGCGAGCGGCAGGTCGGCGGGGCTGACGAGGAGGTGCCCCACGCGCGCGGTCGGGCTGCCCTGGAATGCCGGGCGCAGCCGCACCGGGATGCTGATCGGCTCGCCGTCGACGTGGGCGCCGTGGTAGATGGCCGCCCCGACCTCGCCCATTCGGCGCTCAGCCATCTGGATGCTGGCCGAGACGCCGCCCAGGAGCTTCGAGACAGTACGGTTGACGATCGACTCCACGCCGGCCGGGAGCGGCTCCGCCTCGACGTCGTCGGTCCGGAGCGACGAACCGTCGAAGACGAGCGCCCGCGTCCGCGTCGGCCGCCTCCTGGCAGGAGCTTCGGCGAGCACCCGCTCCCACTCGTCCGCGACCGTGTCCCAGGAGTAGCCGAGCGCGAACTCGCGCGAGCGGCGTGAGCGCTCCCGGAGATCGGCGGGCGACGCGTACAGATGCTCGAGCGCGGCGGCTGCCGCATCGCGGTCGAGGAAGGCGCGGACGAGCCCGAACTCGTCGCGCACGACCGTGTCGGTGGGGAGGGCGAGGCCGTGCCCGGCGACGAGCTCGCGGCTCGCGGTGTAGTTGACAGCGAGAGGAACGACCCCGGCGCTCGCCGCCTGGAGGGTCGGGAGGCCGAACCCCTCGCCCCACGATGCGAGGAGGTGCACGTCCGCCGCCTGGTAGAGCGCCGCCAGGCTCTCGTCGGAGAGCCCGCCGGATGAGCGCATGCGGAAGTTCGGCGTGAAGCGAACCTTGTCGGCGAGACCCAGCAGCTCCACATCCTCCCGCAGCCGGTATGTGTACTGCTCGCTCGACGCCGCGTCGTCATCCGGATCGCAGTGCAGGTGGAGCAGCACGTCCGGCTTCCCGGCCGCAAAGGCGGCGAAGATATCGAGCAGGCGCGGGAGGAGCTTGCGCGGCTGGTTGCGGCTGTCCGAGAGCACGACGAACTTGCCGTCGTAACCGAGCCGCGCCTTCGCGGCCTCCTTGTCGGCAGGCGGGCAGAAGACGTCGATGTCGCACCCGTGCGGGACGTAGGCCGGCTCCAGGCCAGACGCGCGCGAGACGTCGACGCCGAACCGGCTCATCGCAATCGGCACGTCAACGCGCTCGAGCAGCGAGACCCAGCCCTGGGGCAGCCGCCCGCTCGGGTCCGCGCCGTCGACGGGGTAGTAGAGAGCCCAGCGGGTGCCGGACATGTCCAGGAACTGCTGGACCGGCGGGTCGGTGATGAAGCTGAGCCACCAGACATCGGCGAGCGTGACGAGGAAATCTGGCCGGATCCGCATCAGGTAGCCGAGCAGCACGTCGCGTCCGAACAGGTCTCGCCGCACCGGGTGGACCGGAATGCCCTCCCAGCGCTTCACCCCGCCGCGGGTCTGCCAGCCCAGGATCTCGACGGCGTGGCCGCGGGTCGCGAGCCGCTTACAGACGGCGTGCGTCACTGCGCCAAAGCCTGATGGTGAGGTTGGGCTGTCGCTGACCCAGAGAAGCTTCACGCGCCAGCCTGCGGGCCTCGGCATCGCCGAAAAATCGACCCAGCGCATTGGAGCCTGACGCTCATGGGCACCTTCTTTGAGCCTTGGTTGCTCGTTCTTAACAGCTTTGTCGTCTCAGGTCAATGCATCCGCCAGCCGCAGGCCGGGCGCGCTGGGGACCCGCCCTTCTTCGTCTTCGTTCGCCCCCATCGAACCCAGCGCGCCGTGCCAGCTCGCGGATCACCCCCTCGATGCGCGGAACGACCACGAGCGCGCTCTCGTCGTAGCGACCTTCGCCGTAGAGAACAACGCCGCGGGCGAACGCGTCCGCGGGCCCAGCGCCCAGTCCGCCTGAGGGCCGGACGACCTCTGGGCCTCTTGACCTCACGCCCGAATGCGCAACCGTTTGGTGGCGCGTCATAGCGGCACACAGGCTCGACCTCTGTATCGGGCCTCAGCCCTAGAGACGAGCGACAACTGGCCCGAAGACGGAGAACTCGCGAACGAAGCCCAACGCGCACCCTCTAAGTGATGTCGACGATCACGGCCATCACACCATCACGGAGAGGCGTGAGCCCTCGATTGATGCCGGATTAAGGGCTCTCAAGCCGGCCTCAGAAACGACCATCACATGGAGCTCGGGTTGGTTCTCGGGACGAGCTGTTGCTGGCGGGCGCCGGCCGCGTCGCAGTTCCGACACAGAGCGACAGGCTAGGCGCCGACGAGCGGAGAGGCGCTGCTGGCGGGCCGCGTTAAGCTGCTCGATTCACCCTTGTAATCGATCTAAGGAGAAGAGGGCCGTGGCGCGGAAGACGATCTTCGTCAGCGATTTCTCGCAGAAGGAAATCCCGGACGACAAGCAGTCCGTCCAGGTGGTTCTGCGCTACGCCGATGCGCGACGCGGCCAGATCGTCGCCGATGCCCACGTCGACGACGACGTCGTCAAGCAGATCGCGGGCGTGGGCAAGCAGCAGGCGCGACGCGGCCGCCGGCCGAAGCAGTAAGCACGCGTTCCTAGCCTCGCAGATAGGCTGCGCGCCCTGCTCGCGTCAGCGAGGCGACGTGCGCTCCCCCTTTTCGGACAGGAGCCTGTGGCGACCAGGGCTCGGGCTGGGATCCGCTTCGGTGGCAGCCGGCCTTCTGAGCTCTTGTATTACTAGAGTGCTTTAGCTATCGGGGTCGAGGACGTAGGCGCCGTAGTACCCGGCGTGATAGACGGGCCGCTTGCCGGGCGGGCCGTTGTCGCGGTACCCGGCTTCGGTCGCGGCGCGGTGAAACGCGTCGACGATGGCGTCGTCGGCGACGGGGAAGGCGATGTGGGCGTGCTCGGTCGGCGTCCCGGAGACGACGGAGAAGCCTCCGCTCTCGCGGCCGAACGACGCACGCTCCGAGCCGTCGTACCGAAGGGCGAAGCCGACGAAGGGCGCCACCGTCTCGTAGAAGCGCTTCGAAGCGGAGACGTCCGCGACGCGCATCCACAGGTGGTCGATGCACCCGCGCGTGTGCACGGTGTCGTGGTGGACGGCCTCGGCGCTGTTCCCGTCGGGGTCGAGCAGGAACGCGCCGTAGTAGTCCTCGCTGTACTGCGGCCGCGGTCCCGGCACGCCGTCGTCCCCGTAGCCGGCGGCGGTGCCGGCGCGCCAGAACTCGTCCACGTGCTCTCGCGAGGGAGCGGTGAAGCCGATGTGCAGCCTCCGCGTCAATGGCTTGTCGTCGCTCGCCTGCGCAAGCGAGAAGTCGACCCACTCAGCGTAGTGCTCGTCGGAGTGCGTGCGCTCGAGCCCGACGGTCGGGAGGATCGTGTCGTAGAACCCTTCGGACGCGGCGCGGTCGGACACTCGGATCGTCACGTGGTCGAACACGTCTAGATTCTGACCCGTGATCCTCGAGAACGGCGTCGTGCGGACGATGGAGCCGAGCCTGCCGGTCGCGCGCGCGCTCGCCGTCGCCGGTGACGTCGTCGCCGGCGGAGTCGGAACGCACGAGACGGCGCTGCCGAGCCCCGAGCGCGTCGACCTCGGCGGCCGCTGCGTCCTGCCGGGCTTCAACGACGCGCACGTGCACTTTCCGACCTGGTCCGTGGCGCGGCGCGAGGTGCGTCTCGAGGGAGCGCGCTCGCTGGAGGAGGCGGTCGCGCGCGTGGCGGAGGTGGTGCCGTCGGTGCCCGAGGGACGGTGGCTGCGGGGCTTCGGCTGGCGAAGCGGCGAGTGGTCGCCGCCGGTCGAGCCGACGAAGGAGGCGCTCGACCGCGTCACCGGCGACACGCCCACGGCGCTCATGGCCAAGGACTACCACTCCCTGTGGCTCAACTCGGCCGCGCTCGCGTGCGCGAACGGCGAGCTCCAGGTACCGGGCGGCGTCGTCGAGGTGGACGAGCGCGGCGAGCCCACCGGCGTGCTGCGGGAGGAGTGCGCGTGGCACTTCCGCGACTCGCACGCCGCGCCCTCGGACGAAGAGTCGGTCGACGCGATGCGGGAAGGGCTGCGGGTGGCGGCCGCACGGGGGGTGACGGCCGTCCACGACAAGGACGGGTGGCGTGGGGCGCTCCGTTTCTGGCAGCGGCTCGCCGGCGAGGGCGCGCTCACGCTGCGCGTCTGGCAGTCGGTGCCGGCCGAGCAGGTTTCCGAGCTGGCAGCGCTCGGCGTGCGGAGCGGCTTCGGCGACCCGCTGCTCCGGATCGGCTACCTCAAGGCGTTCATGGACGGGACGCTCGGCTCGCAGACCGCGCGGATGCTCGACGGGTCGGGCGTCGAGATCACCTCGCGCGCCGAGCTCGAGGAGGTGGTTCGGCGGGGCGTGGCGGCAGGGTTCCCGGTCGCCGTGCACGCGATCGGCGACCTCGCGAATCGGGAGGCGCTCGACGCCTTCGAGGCGACGCGCGACGCCTGGGCGCCGGCCGGGCTGCGGCCGCGCATCGAGCACGCGCAGCTCCTAGCGCCCGAGGACGTCGGGCGCTTCGCCCGCCTCGGCATCGCCGCGTCCGTCCAGTTCAGCCACGCCCCGTCCGACCGCGACCTCGCCGACCGCTTCTGGGCCGGTAAGACGGACGGCGCGTACGCGTACCGGTCGCTCCTCGAGTCGGGCGCGGTGCTCGCGAACGGCTCCGACGCGCCGATCGAGGAGCTCGACCCCTGGGCGGGGGTCTGCGCCGGCGTGCTGCGGACGATCGACGACCGGCCCGCGTGGCACCCCGAGCAGACCGTGAGGCTCGAACAGGCGCTCGAGGCGACGACGCTCGCGCCGGCCTGGCTGGCCGGCGACGAGCGCCGCCGCGGGAAGCTCTTGCCGGGGTTCGCGGCCGACCTGGTCGTCCTCGATCGCGATCCGTTCGAGTGCGCCGACCCGGAGGAGCTCCGCGAGGTGCAGGTCGTGGCGACGATGGTCGGCGGCCGCTGGGTGCACAAGCCGCCGCCCTGGGACTAGATGATTGATGCCACGGCGCGGGCTGTGGCGCGAGGGTCCTGGGGAGGCAGGTCGAAGCCAGCGGTGCTAGCCGCACCGTCGACCTGGAGGCCACGATGGACGCCGACCTCGACCTGCTCTGCATC
>Ga0209577_10000068_pt1 | contig 92764 bp, 73 predicted proteins | sample GraSoiAngelo_109_FD_185874 | JGI IMG/M metagenome (GOLD analysis project Ga0209577, IMG submission 185874) | Grasslands soil microbial communities from the Angelo Coastal Reserve, California, USA - 14_0903_12_20cm (SPAdes) (version 2) | ecosystem: Environmental > Terrestrial > Soil > Grasslands... | reverse complement strand
GCACGTAGTCCTCCGGCTCGTCGGTCTTGCGGCTCACGGCGAGCTCCGGGTCGAGCTGCAGCACGATCGTCGCGTCCGGGGGTCGCATCCACTCGTAGTACGTCCACTCGACCCGGCGCAGCAGGCGCGCGAGCCCGGTGTCGAGCGTCATCTGGACGCCCTGCTCCTCGCTCGGTCCGCAGAGCGCGTAGTTCGCGGGGATGGGATAGCGCTCGGCGATCACGACCCCGCCGCGCGCGGCGAAGCGCCAGGCCCGCCGATACAGCCGATAGCGATCGCGGGCCGTACACACGCAGCGTAGCAGCTCGAAATGCGCCGCCACGCCCCCGTGGAGCCAGCGCGCGACCTTCAAGGCGCACCCGACCGCAAGGGTCGCGAGTGAGCGCGGCGGGCGGCCGAGGTGCACCCGCAGGGTGGCGAGCTCGCGTCCCAGCCAGGCGGTGAGCTCGGTGGCACAGGTGGTCTTGCCCGCGCCGTCGCCGCCCACGAGGGCGAGCACGCGACCGCCCGTCACGAGTCCCTTGCCCTCGACGGGCGCGGGCAACCCGACGGCGCTCGCCACGCGCGCCGCGATGGCCCGCGGGGTGGCCCCGAGCGCGGGGCGGCGCGCGAACGGGCGCAGCCCCCAGGTGAGCGCGCGGCCGATCACGCAGATGCGCCAGCGCGACGCGTCGGACAGGAACGCGTCGAGGCAGCGCTCGAACAGGCGCACGGAGACCGAGGGGAGGTCCCGCTCGATGGTCGCGACCAGCTCGGACCACTCGGCACGCGGCTCCAGCCGCTGCAGCTCGCGCCGCGTAGCGGCGATCCAGTCCGAGCGGCCCCGCTGCACGATGTCCCGCACCGTGGATCGTTGCGCCGCCTGGAGCAGCACCAGCAGCAGCTCGTGCTCGGGCGCCGGCGCGCGCACCACGAAGCTGGGCGTCGCACCGGCGAGCACCGTCTGCGCCAGCGGCACCGCGTACGTCGTCCGCCACGGGAGGCCGATGACGATGCGATGATAGGTATGCACGTGGACCAGGGGGCCACCCGGCTGGTCGTAGCCCAGGTAGCTGTCCACCCCGGGCAGCTGCAGCCAGGGCGGCGCAACGGCGCGCTTGAAGCCGAGCTGCAGCAGCACTTCCACCAGGGCGGGCCACGCGGCGGCGTCGACCAGCAGATCCAGGTCGCCGGCGCCGGTCATCCAGCGGTTCCGCTTGGAATGACCCTTCCACTGGCAGTACGCGATGCCGGCGCTCTCCAGGGCGTCGGCGAGCCGCTCGACGAGCGTCGCCGGGGCCTGCCGGACCGTCGCGCGCAGTCGCTCAGCGGTCGTCATGGCGATGCTGGCTCCCCAGTTCCGCGAGGCCGTGGGTCGCGGTTCCCACCAGTCGCGCCAGGTGCCCGCGAATGGCCTGCTGCACGCGATAGCCCCGCTCGGCCCAGAAGCGCAGGGAGGTGAGCCAGGGTGGGTTGCCCAGCACCCAGCGGTGCTTCGTCAGGTCGGGCACGGCGCCGAACTTCTCCTTGAACACGCCCTCGCCGTTCAGGTCGAAGTTCACACACCCCGCCTGGAGGGCGCGCTGCATTACCGTCCAGGTCATCAGCTCCGTAGGGCGATACCAGCGGTAGCGCGTGCGGTGCGCCCACATCCACAGGTGCAGTTCCGGGTGGTCGATGAAGAACGTGCCGGTCGCAATGCACGTGCCGTCGGGCATGCGGACCGACACGGCGATCAGGCGACCCGCCTGCTGCATGTGCCGGAAACACTGGCGCACGCGGGTGCGGCTGAACGGCACCGCGTTGCCGCCCCGCAGGTACACCTCGCGCAGCTGGTCGTAGTGCTCGTCCACGAACGATTCGTCTTCCTCGGTGCGCACGACCAGTCCGAGCCGCTCGGCGCGCCGCACGTTGCGGCGGGCGCTGTCCTTCAGGCCGCGGAAGGTGCGCTTCTCGTCATCAGGGTAGAGGGGCGCGCGATAGGTGGGCGCCGGCTCGCCGCGGAATCCGAGCGAGCGCATCACGGCCGGCGCCACATCGGGCGTCATCAGCTCGATGTAGCTCACGCGGTGCACCAGCTGGAGATAGGGCACGAGCAGGCTCACGAGCTCCCGGGCCGAGACCCGGCGCCGGTCCCACAGGGGCCCCAGGCTCACGGTCTGCCAGCCCGGCAAGGGCGAGCCGAAGCCGCGCCACAGCCCGACGCGCGCGAGCAGGCCCGGCATGCAGCCTACCACCTCACCGCTCTTTTCCCACACGAGATAGAGGGGCTCGCCGCACCCCGAGTCCGCCAGGGACTGGATCCAGCTGTGCCGATGGGTCACGCGGTGGTTCCAGAACCGCGCGATCAGGTCGTCCCAGGCTTCCAGCTCGCGCGTGGTCGCCTCGCGGACGCGTGCCAGCCCGCTCTCGGTCCGGGCCGGCGTCGACCACACGGTCGCGGTGGCGGCGCCGTCGACCGGCGGTGGAACGGTGGCTTGGTACGTCGGACTCGTCAGTGACACAATGCTGTGCCCGAGTCGGTGTGGGTGTACTCCGGGGGCGTGGAATCCACCGGAAGCGTGTAGCCGACGGGGATGAACTCCCAGTGATACGAGCCGGGCGACAGCGTCAGCTTGAGCACGCCGTGATCGACGCTCCCCGCCTCGCTGTTCCCTGTGTGGGTGACCTTCGTCACGTCGAGCGTGTCATAGCCACCGCCCCCGGTGCCGACCACGAACTCGCGGATGCCGCGCGTCGGGTCCGCCACGCCCCCCGGCGTCTGGGGTGCGAACCGCTCGTAGTTGTGCTCGTGGCCCGACAGGACCACGTCCACGCCGGCGTTGTACAGATGCTGCCAGAACGACGTCATCCGCGTATCGCTTCCGTGCACGACGCCAGAGCTGAACCGTGGGTGGTGCCACATCGCGAGCGCACAGGGGGAGGGATGCGCCGCCAGATCGGCGTCGAGCCACGACAGCTGGGCCGTCGTGTCGAGGACGCGGCCGAGGAACTCCTTCTCTTCGAAGCTCGAATTCAAGACGACGATGTGCCACGCGCCCACATCATAACTGTAGTTCCCGACCGGCCCGTTACCAGCGGCGACACCGAAGTAGCCGAAGTACCCTGTAGCCGTCGAGTCCGGCTCGGGATTGGGCAGATTCTCCTGGTAGTCGTGGTTACCGGGGACGGGATGGGTCCGCTTCTTGAACTTGCCCCACGTCGGCTTATAGCAGTTCGTGTAATCGATCTCCCGGCCATAGGGGTACGCGTTGTCGCCCAGCGTGAAGACGGTGCCTGGAATCGTATCGATGAGCGCCGCGGTCTTCGCCGCCCACGGGATGCCGCACTCCCCGATGTCGCCGGCGCCGATGAGCACCTGGGGCGTGCCCGGGGCGTCCACGAAGACGGTCGCGGTGTCGTTGGCCGTGGCCCCGGTGGAGGCGCGACCGGTGAGGCTCAGCGCGTACTGTCCGACCGCGGCATAGGTGTGACTCACCGTGATCAGCCCCGCGGACCCGACATCGCCACTGTCTACCGAGGCGTCACCCCACGCCAGGGTCCAGCGATACGAACTCGGGTTCGCGCCCGGCGGGGCGATGCGTGCCGTGAGCGAGACCGCCTGGCCCGGCGACGTGCGAATGTCGGCGCCCACGTCGACCGCCGGTGCGGGAGGAGGTGGAGGAGGGCCCTCGCTCGCCTTACACGTGACGGCCCACACGGCCAGCGTCCCCACGACGGCCAGCATGGCTACGCGTTCGTATCGCATGTCGTCCTTTCCATTTGCATCAAGGCTCGGGCTGCGGGAGCCTCGGGGGGGTCGCCAAACCGGCTCCGGCCACCAAGGCATGCCGCGATGGTCGAGAGGGTGCGACCGATGATCCGCACGTCCAAAGGCAACGAAGCGTGTCGCACGTATACGACGTCGAGCGCGACCTTGAGCGGCAGCAGGCGGTCGACGTACGCGGTCTCCGGGTCGGCGCCCGCGAGCAGCGCGTCGCCGTGCGTGTAGTGATACAGACTGCCCGGACTCGCGAGCCCGGGCCGGACGGCGAGGGTCTCGCGCAGCAGCGGCGTGTAGTGCCGCTCCACGATGTCGGGATCTTCGGGCCGCGGGCCCACGATCGACATGTCGCCGCGCAGCACGTTGAAGAGCTGCGGCAGCTCGTCGATCTTGGTGCGGCGCAACAGCGCTCCCAGCGGAAATACCCGTGGGTCGTCCCGTCCGGTGATGCGGCTGGCTTGTCCGGGCTGGCGCTGATGCATGGTCCGGAGCTTGAACATGGTGAAGCACGCTCCGGCGCGGCCTACCCGGCGCGCCCGGTAGAACACCGGCCCCGGGCTCGCGAGGCGGATGCCCAGCGCCGCGATCGCCAGCACGGGCGCGACGAGCGCGAGGCCCAGGGCCGCGAGCACGATGTCAAGCAGGCGTTTCACCATGGCGGCGCGTCCGGCGCACGGTGAGAAACACCTCCGCCGCCTCGAGGCAGGTCTGGTTGCCCCAGGCCCTGGCCCGGTTACGAAGCGCATCGAGCGAGCGCGGGTGCGGATAGGGCCGGACCTCGCTCTCGTAGCACGCCATGGCCGCGATCTTGGTCTCGAGCGTCTCGGAGATATCCACCCACGTGTCGGGAACGAAGCTGCGCGGGTAGGCCCATTCCGTGCTGCTCGCGGTATCGAACGCGTACACCGCGCCGATGCAGTGCTCGCTGGGACGCGTCGCGACGAGCGCGGCCTTGAACAGCAGCTCGTGGTCGCGGTTCACGTCGCCCCCGTGCTGGCAATACACGACGTCGGGATGGAGCTCCCGCACCAGGCTCGTGAGCGGCGCGATGACGTCGGTGAGCGTCATCGTATCGAGCCGCTGGTCGGGGAACCCGAGCATGCGGACGTCGTGCACGCCGAGCGTGCGCGCCGCGCGACAGATATGCTCCGGCTGCCCGACGCCCCCGGGTCCGTAGCGGAGCGACTCGCCTTCGCAGGCAATGGCGGTGTGCACCTCGTCCCCCGCGCGGGCATGCAGCGCGACGGTGCCGCCGCACCCCAGCACTTCGTCGTCGGGATGGGCGGCGATCACCAGGACTCGACTAGGTGAGCGCGTGCTCATCGACGTTGGTCCAGATCCGCCCGGTCCACAGCTGGTCGCTCAGGTCCCGGCCCCGCAGGGTCGTGCCGTCCTCCTGCTCGAGCTCGAGCAGCACGACGACGCCCTTGCCGCCGTCTTCCTCCTCCCCGCAGGCGACCATTTGCCCGCACGCCTCCGCGACGGGGCTCACCAGCGGACCGAGCACGGTGCCGGGTTCGACGGGAGCGGTGGTGCCGTTGCCGCTCAACAGAAGCGCGGCCTGCCACACGGTCCAGCGCGTGCCGTCGAGCCAGCTGAATGCCCCCGGGTAGGGACGCGTGAGCGCGCGAATGAAGTCGTAGACCTCGCGGCTCGGGCGAGACCAGTCGATCAGGCCGTCGGCGGGGCGTCGCCGCGGCAGCTCGGGGTGCTCGCTCGCCGGCTGGGGCCGGCCCGGCCGCTCGCCGGCGAGCAGCCGGGGCAGCAGGCGGAGCAGCATGTCGCGATTGGACGTGGCGACCTGGTCGTAGAGCGACGCGACCGTGTCGTACGGCGTGATGCTGAAGGCGACCTGGTCGATTACGGCGCCCCGGTCCACGCCCTCGGCGAGCCAGATGAGCGAGTTGCCGGTCTCCGTCTCCCCCTTGATCAGGGCCCAGTTCACCGGAGCACTGCCGCGGTAGCGCGGCAGGTGCGAGGCGTGCGCGCCGATCATCCCGATGCGGGCCAGGCGCAGCGCGGGCGGGCGGACGATCTGGCTCCAGCCGATCACGAACGCGACGTCGGGCTGAATGGCGCCGAGCGCGGCGAGACCGTCCGGGCCGTTGATGTCGGCGACTTCGTGCAGCGGCACGCCGTAACGCGCGCACAGCGGACCGTAGTCGATCGCGCCGGAGCGGCGCGCCCGCCGCTCGGGCGTGAGCGTGATCACGCCGTGGATCGGGGCACCGGCCTGCATCAGGGCCTCGAACGCCGGACCGCCCTCGGTGTGGAATCCGACCCAGGCAAAGCGCAGCGGTTTCATCGCCGGTTCACCCGCACCACGTCGCGTACGGCCTCGATCACGTCGGTGACATCGTCGTCTGTGAGCCGGGGATTGAGCGGCAGGCTCAGCAGCCGGCCGTAGTTGCTCCAGGCGACGGGGAAGCTCTGAGCAGCGTAGCCGTAGCGGTCGCGATAATAAGGGTGGAGATGGATCGGGATGAAGTGGACCGACGTCCCGATGTGACGGGCCGCGAGCTCCGCGATGAAGCGGTCGCGGTCGACGCGCAGCGTCTCGGGGACGAGGCGCAGCACGTAGAGGTGCCAGGCGTGCTCCACGTCGGGCCGCTCGACCGGCAGCTCGAGGGCGTCCAGGTCGGCGAAGCCCTCGGCATAGCGCGCGACCACCTGCCGACGGCGGCGCTGGAACGATGCCAGCTTCTCGAGCTGCCGCAGTCCGAGCGCCGCCTGGATGTCGGTCATGTTGTACTTGAAGCCGGGGAGCAGGATGTCGTAGTGCCAGCTGCCGCCCTGGTCGTAACGACGCCATGCGTCCCGGCTCATGCCGTGCAGGCTCACGACCCGGGCCCGGTCGAGCAGCGCGGGCTCGGCTGTGAGCATGCCGCCCTCGCCGGTCGTCAGGTTCTTGGTGGCGTAGAAGCTGAAGGCGACGGGGTTCGGTCCCGATCCGATGAGACGGCCCTTGTAGCGGGCGGGCAGCGCATGAGCGGCGTCCTCGATCACGGCGAGCCGGTGCGCCTCCGCGACCTCGCGGATCGCGTCCAGGTCGACGGGGTGGCCGGCGTAGTGCACCGGCAGGACGGCCTTGGTCCGGGCCGTCACCGCCGCTTCGAGGCGTTGCGGGTCGAGGTTCAGCGTGTCTGGCTCCACGTCGACGAGGACGGGCCGCGCACCGGTGTGCTCGATGACGTTCACCGACGCGGCGAACGTCATCGGCGTGGTGAGGACCTCGTCACCGGGACCGATGCCGAGCGTCACCAGGGCCGTGTGCAGCGCGGCGGTGCAGGAGTTGAGCGCCAGGGCCCCGGGCGCCGCGAGGTAGGCGGCGAACTCGGTTTCAAACCGTCGGGTCTTGGGCCCCGTCGTGATCCAGTCGGAGCGCAGCGTGTCCACCACTTCGTCGATCTCTTCCTGGCCGACGAGGGGCGGGGCGAAGGGCAGGAACGTGGCGCGCCGCCGCTGGGGCTGTGCGGGGATAGGCGCGGGGGCGGGGGCGGGCGGGGTGACGGCGATCCCGCCGGAGGCGCGGTGCTCAGGCAAGGCTCTCATGGGGTGCCCGGGACCCACCGTTGCCTTCCGCGTCGGCGAGCGCCGGGACCAGGGGCACCGTGTGGTCGCGCTGGTACTCCGGGACGAGGGTGCCGAGCGCGGCGACGATGTCCTGGTGATCGGTCAATGCCGCCACCGCGAGCAGCTGTCGCAGGTCGCGTCCCAGCAGCGCGCCGTCGCCGTCGTCGCGCTCGATCAGACGGATCTTGTCCACCGACGTCGGCACGGTGCGCTCGCCCGCGGCCACGAGCTCCTCACGCAGCTTCTCGCCGGGCCGCAGGCCCACGAACTTGATGTGAATGTCCTGGTAGGGGACGAACCCGGAGAGCCGGATCAACTGCTCGGCGAGGTCGAGAATGCGAACCTGCCGCCCCATTTCGAGAATGGCGATGCGCCGCTCCGCTTCGGGGAGCGTGGCGGCGGCCAGCACCAGCTGCACCGCTTCAGGAATGGTCATGAAGTAGCGCTTGACCTCGGGGTGCGTGACGGTGAGGGGTCCGCCCGCCGCGAGTTGCTTGTTGAAGAGCGGCAGGACGCTGCCGTCGGAGCCCAGCACGTTGCCGAAGCGCACGACGCGGAAATCGGTGCCCGCGTCCCGGTACGCGGGCAGCTCGAGGACGATGCGCTCCGCCACCCGTTTCGTGGCGCCGAGGATGCTGGTCGGATTGACCGCCTTGTCCGTGGAGATCAGAACGAACTTCCCGACGCCGTTGCGGGCGGCGCAGCGCGCCGTGCGCAGCGTCCCCACCACGTTGTTCCACACGCCTTCGAGCACGTTCGCCTCGAGCATCGGCACGTGCTTGTAGGCGGCGGCGTGGAACACGTAGTCCGGCCGGCAGGTCTCGAAGATTGCCTGGAGCCGATCCGCGTTGGTGACGCTCGCGAGCGCCGGGACGATCTCGGCGCCGGGGCAAGCCTCGCTCACCTCGCGGTAGATGAAGTACAGCGGGCTCTCCGCCCGCTCGAACAGCACGATGCGCCGGGGATGGAAGCGGGCGACCTGGCGGGCGAGCTCGGAGCCGATCGAGCCGCCCGCGCCCGTGATCAGCACGCAGCGGCCGCGGAACTCCCGCTCCATGGCCCCGAGGTCCAGATTCACGGCGTCACGCCCCAGCAGGTCGTTGATCCGCACCTCGCGCAGATGGCGCAGCTGTAACGGACCGCTCGCCAGCAGGTCCTGCAGCGGCGGCAGGATCTTGCACTCGACGCCCGTTTCGGAGCAGCGCGCGACGATGCGCCGCATCACCTCACCGGACGCGGACGGGATGGCGATCGCCAGGAGCTCGACCTGGAAACGGCCCACCAGCTCTCCCAGCCGCTCCGTGCCCCCCACCACCGGCACGCCGTGCAGCGTGCGTCCGTGCAGGTCGGGCGCGTCGTCGATGAGCCCGACCACGTGCAGCAGCCCCCGGGGATCGTGCTGGATCTGGCGCAGCAGCTGCTCGCCCGCCTCTCCCGCCCCGATTATCAAGGTGCGGCGCCCGCGGGTCGGCTGGCGCATCGGGTGCGCGGTCTCGCGCACCCAACGCGACGCGAACCGGATGCCGCCCAGCAGGAAGATCGCGATCACCCAGTCGAGCAGCGGCACGGACCGCGGCATTCCTTTCAACGCACCCGTGAAGAACAGACCGGCGACGAAGACGACCGAGCTCAGGCTCACCGCGGCGGTCAAGTTCACCAGGTCCGCCATGCCGACGTACCGCCACCAGCCGCTGTAGGCGGAGAAGCGCTGGAAGAACAGCAGTCGGGGGATGAGCAGCCAGGGAAGCGTCACCGCCCAGCGGTGCAGCTCCTCGGGCGGAATGGCGAAGTCGAAGCGCACGGCGTAGGCGGCGAGATATCCCAGGGAGATGAGCACGAGGTGCACGCCCAGGATGATCGACCGCCGGTACGGGTAGAGCCGCTGCATCAGTGTTTGGCGCATGACAAGTGCGCTGTCTGCACAATGCATGCTCACACACTGGGCGCGGCGTCGGCTACACACTCAACAGGTGAGTGGCCCGGTATCACCATCATTGGCCCGTGTGAGGCTCGGACGCCACACCGCAGTTCTGTAGCATGTGGGAGAAGAGCAGCACTAATTGGGCGCATTCACGCATCAGAGGACACTGATGCGCCGTTCCGTGGCGAGTCCCGCCGCGCCGCGGTATCCCCCTTGCAGCGCTGATCTGGCTATGTCGAGAGAGCGGTCGCGCCTGCCGGAGGTCGCGTCGGTAGAAGGAGCTTGGATGCGGGCGCCGGCGCTGCCGGCGGGGGACGTCGTGTCTCGCGCTGGAGCCCCCGGCGAGACGGACTGGCAGCACTATATCGGTGCCGTTCGGCGGCGGAAGTGGACCGTGATCGCGATCACTCTCCTGGGGACCGCTCTGGGCCTGTTTGCCAGCCGGCTGCTGCACCCGCCCTACTCGGCCACGGCGCTGCTCTGGTTCGAGACCAAGGACCGAGCGGCTGCGGGGCGCGACCCGCGAACCGCGTCCGAGGCCGACGAGCTGCTGAACCCGTCCGGATGGATCGACCTGGTGGAGTCGAACGCCGTGCTGGAGGAGGTGGTACGCCAGCGGCGGCTGTATCTGCGCGCGCGCGACCCGGCGGATTCGTCCGGGCTCGCGACGCTGCGGCTGGACGGGACGCCCGTGCCGGGCGCCTATCGGTACACGCTCGACCGTGAAGGCCGGACCTTCACGCTGCAGAACGGCGGCCGGGTGGTCCAGACGGATTCCGTGGGCACGCCTGCCGGGCAGGGCCTCGGGTTCAGCTGGAGTCCCCCCCGTGGGCTCGTCGCGGGGCACTCCGTCGACTTTGCGCTGAGCACGCCGGCCGACGCGGCACGGCAGCTCATGAAGACGCTCAATGTGAGCACCGACGTCGACCCCGCGCTGATGCGGGCGGGGACCGACGCCAACTTCCTGCGCATCCAGATCACGGGCTCCCGGCCCGCTGAGCTGGCGGCCACGGTGAACGCGATCGCAGACCGCGTGGTCGTCGTCGCCGCCGACCTGAAGCGCATCAAGCTGGTGGAGCTGGGGCGAATTCTGGACGAGCAGCGCCAGCACGCCCTGGGCAGCCTGCGGGCGGCGGAAGCGGCCCAGCGCGACTTCCGCATCCACAGCGCGGGCGTGCTGCGGCAGGGCGCGCCGCCCGTTTCGGCCAGCCTGCGGGGGGGCGGCGACCCGGTGTTCGAGCGCTCGTTCGACACCAAGCTGGCGCTGGACTCGGTGCAGCGCGATCGCCAGGCGCTGCAACGTGCGTTGGCGCAGACGGGCGACTCGGGGCCGCCGATCGAGGCCCTCCAGGCGATCGGCGCCGTGCAAAAGTCCGCCGAGCTGTCGCTCGCGCTGCAGGAGGTGACCCAGAGGCAGGCCACGTTGCGCGCGCTGCGCTACCGCTATACGGACGCGAGTGATCCGGTACAGCGGGTGCGCGGTGAGGTGCGCACCCTGCTGCAGACCACCATTCCGACGCTGGCGCGCCTGCTGGACGCCGACCTCGCGGCGCGCGAGGAGGCGCTCAGCCACCGCGCCGACGCCGCGTTCGGCTACCTGCACGACCTGCCGCCGCTCGCGCTGGAGGAGGCGCGGCTGCAGCGCGACGTTGCGATCGCGGAGCAGCTGTTCACCACCGTGCAACAGAGTTACAACCAGACACAGCTGGCGGCCGTGAGCACGCTCCCGGACGTCCGCATCCTCGACCGCGCGACGGCGCCCGATCGACCGGACCGGAACTTGACGCCGCTGCTCGCCTGCGCGTCGTTCGTGCTCAGCCTGGGGCTGGCCGTGTTCGGCGTGGTGATGCTCGACGGGCTCGATCACAAGGTTCGCTACCCGGAACACGTGACTCACCAGATGCGGCTGTCCATTCTGGGCGCCGTGCCCCGGTTCGACTGGCGCCACCTCGGCAACGGCAAGACGGCCGAAGCCGCGGCGCCGGTGGTCGAGGCGCTGCGCGGGCTGCGGCTGCGACTGAGCCACGCCGGGGGCTCGGGTCCGCTGCTCGTCACCGTGACCAGCCCGGGCGTGGGCGAGGGGAAGTCGTTCCTGTCGTGCAACCTCGCCCTCGCGTTCGCCGACGCGGGCTTTCGCACGCTGCTGATCGATGGCGACGTGCGTCGCGGCGGCCAGCACCGGATGCTGGGCCTGCACCGGGAGCCGGGTCTGGTGGATTTCCTTGCGGGCGACCTGCCGTTCGAGACCGTCGTCCAGGCCACGCGCCACCCGAACCTGTCGTTCATCGGGTGCGGGGCGCGCCGGCCGAGCGCGCCGGAGCTGCTGAGCTCGGACGTGATGACCGATCTGATCGATCGTGTGCGGGAGGAGTGCGGCGTCGTGCTCGTCGACAGTCCGCCGCTCGCCGTCGGCGTGGATCCCTACGTGCTGGCGACGCGGACGGGCAACGTGCTGATCGTGCTGCGGGCCGGCGTGTCCGACTTGGACCTCGCGGCCGCGAAGCTGGATGTGCTCGACACGCTGCCGGTGCGGGTGTTGGGCGCCGTGTTGAACGATGTCCGGCCGTACGGGGCGTACCGCTACTACACCTACGATGCAGCGGCGTATGCGGAAGGCAACGGCGCCATCGGGCAACGCCGCCCTGGGTCGGCGGGCGTGCTGTGGGGTCGGTCATGAGCCAAGCAACGAACCGGTGGCGGCGTGGCGCGGTGCTGGTGGGACTGGCGTGGCTGGCCGCGGCGCGGCCCGCCACGGGGCAGGAGGACCAGGCGCCACCGGTGGCTCCCCCCCCGCCCCCGCGCGAGCTGACGGCGGGCCACCCCCTGGCTTCCCGAGCCACCCTGCTCGATTCGGCGCAGCGCATCGCCGCGGCCGGCGATACTGTCCGCGCGGGAGCGATCCGGGCCCGCCTGGCGGAAGGGGACTTTCAGGCGGGTGAGCGCGTCTGGCTGCGCGTGGACAGCGAGCCGGCCTTGAGCGACACGTTCACGGTCACGACGGCGCGCACCGTGGCGCTGCCCTCGCCCGTCAACCACGAGATCCCGCTGCGCGGCGTGCTGCGCTCCGAGCTGCAGAGCTACCTCGTGCAACAGCTGTCCCAGTACCTGCGGACCCCCGCGGTTCGGGCCCGTGCGCTGGTCCGGGTGTCGGTGCAGGGAGGAGTGGTGCGGCCCGGTTATTACGCCGTGCCGGCGGATGCCCTCGTGGCCGACGCGCTCATGGCCGCCGGGGGCACGCTCCCGACCGCGAAGCCGGGCAAGATGCGGCTGGAACGGGGCGGGGACCGCCTTCTGGACGGCAAGGACCTCGCTCAGGCCGTCGCGCAGGGGCGTACGCTCGACGACCTGAACGTGCAGGACGGCGATCAGCTGATGGTGCCGAAGGAAGGCGCCGGCATGGGCGACAACCTGCGCTTCCTGTGGGTCCTGGTGAGCATCACGGGAGGGATCGTCGGGCTCACGAAAGTGTTCGGGCACTAAAGAGGAGGTTGGGGAGGTTGGAGGAGGTTGGGGGAGGTTGTCCCGCTGACGAGGCAACCTGCCCCAACCTGCCCCAACCTGCCCCAACCTGCCCCAACCTCCCCCGTCCTCCCCAACCTCCCGCCAGGTTCGCAACAAACTCACACCACTCGCAACGAAATGGTTCGCTCGCGCCGGGCGAAGCTATTAGCTTGCACCGCGTGAAGAGCGGGCTGCGGAGCGATCCGGCGGACTGGAAGGACGAGCGCCAGCGGCGAGGCCTGGCGGGGGAGGAGCAGGCGATCCGCTACCTCCTGTCGCGCGGGTGCCACATAGTGGCGCATCGATTTCGCCTGGGTCACACCGAGATCGACCTGATCGCCCGCCAGGGAAACCTGGTCAGCTTCGTGGAAGTGAAAACCCGCCGCGGGACGGCGTTCGGCAGCCCGCTCGAGGCGGTCACGGGCGCCAAGCGCCGCGAGCTGGTGAAGGCGGCGCGCGTGTGGGTGGACCGGTTCGGCAAGCCCGCCGACATCTACCGCTTCGACTGCATCGCGATCGTGGACGGCCAGCTGGAGCACGTGGCAGACGCGTTCCGCCCCGGCTGGCGCTAGCCGGGGCTTCGGTATATATTCGGGCCTCTCACGCGGAGGCTCCCAACCCATGTCGAGGACACTCATGGCGGCGGAAAACGAAGCTCCGAGGTTGACGGAGGAGCGCCGCAAGGCGCTCAACCTGGCGATCACGCAGATCGAGAAGACGTGCGGCAAGGGCGCCATCATGCGGATGGGAGCGGACTCGCCCCAGGTGCGGGTGGAGGCGATTCCCACGGGCGCCATCAACCTCGACGCGGCGATCGGCATCGGGGGGATTCCGCGGGGCCGGGTGACGGAGATCTTCGGGCCCGAATCGAGCGGCAAGACCACGCTGGCGTTGCACGTCGTGGCGCACTCCCAGCGGCAGGGCGGAGCCGCCGCGTACATCGACGCCGAGCACGCGCTCGATGTCGAATACGCCAAGAAGCTGGGCGTCGACATCGACAACCTGCTCGTGTCGCAGCCGGACACGGGCGAGCAGGGGCTCGAGATCACCGAGATCCTGGTGCGCTCGGGGGCGGTGGACGTGGTGGTGGTGGACTCGGTCGCGGCGCTCGTCCCGAAGGCGGAGATCGAGGGAGACATGGGAGACTCGCTCCCGGGGCTCCAGGCGCGGCTGATGAGCCAGGCCCTGCGCAAGCTCGCCGGGGCGATCAACCGGTCGCGCACGGCGGTGGTGTTCATCAACCAGCTGCGCGAGAAGATCGGGGTGATGTTCGGCAATCCCGAGACGACCACCGGGGGCCGGGCGCTCAAGTTTTACGCCTCGGTGCGGCTCGACATGCGGCGCATCGGGCCCGTGAAGGAGCGCGAGGTGGTCATCGGCAACCACGTGCGGGTGAAGGTGGTGAAGAACAAGGTGGCGCCGCCGTTCCGTCAGGCCGAGTTCGACATCATGTTCGACGAGGGGATCAGCCACGAGTCGTTGCTGGTGGACATCGCGGCGGAGGCGGGGATCATCGAGAAGTCGGGAGCGTGGTACGCGTACGGCAAGGAGCGGATCGGTCAGGGGCGCGAGAACGCGAAGCTGTATCTCAAGGATCACGCCGATCTCGCCGCGGAGGTGGAAGCGAAGGTGAAGGAGCATCTCGGTGTGAAACCCGCCGCGGTGGCGGCGGACGAGGAGGCCTCCACCCCCGAGGAGTGAGTGTCGACTCTCACCGACATCGCCCCCGATCCGCGTCAGCCGGGCTATCGGCTGGTCGAAGTGGATCGGGGGCGATTCGCGTCGCTGCCCGCCGACGCGCTCGAGTCGCTGAGCTTGCGAGTCGGTGCGGAGCTGGCGCCGGCGGTGCTGGAGCGGCTGCGCGAGCTGGCGGACGTGGAGGCGGCGCAGCGCGCGGCGCTGCGGGCCCTGGCGCGCCGCGCCCATGCGCGGCGCGATCTGGAGCGGCGGCTCACCAAGAAGCAGCATCCACCGGCCGCGGTGACGACGGCCCTGGAGCGGCTGGCGGCGCGGGGCCTGCTGGACGACCGCCGCTTCGCCGAACAGTACGCCGCGGTACGCGCGACGCGCGGCAAGGGGCCGGCCCGGATCATCAGCGATCTGCTCGCCCAGGGCGTGGAGCGCGGCGTCGCGGAGGTCGCCGTGGGGCGCGCGCTCGAGGAGGAAGGAATCGATCCGCAGGTCGAAGCCCGGGCGGCGGCCGCGAAGCGGGCGCGCCAGCTGGGCGGGTTGCCGCCGCCGCTGCGGCGTCGCCGGCTGCTGGCGTTTCTGGTACGCCGCGGCTACTCGGGGCCGCAGGTGAAGGAGCTGGTGCGGGAGCTGTGCGGGTAAGGGGGGGCCGGCCGTCCGTTGAACCCCGCGGCACCGCCGCGGGGTTAACCCACCCGAAAGGACGTCGTGTGCGGCAAAGGGGACCTCACAAGGCGTGTGGACTGTACGCGCACATCACGTGGCACACGTGGCGGCGTGTACCGCAGGTGCGGAAGTCCGATGTGGCCGCGATAACCGCTACGGTGTTGGACGCCGCTGAGCGCTGTGGAGTTCGGGTACACGCGCAGGCGGTGTTGTCGGACCACGTGCACGTCGTGGTGAGTTACGCGCCGCACGTAGCGTTGGCGTCGTTCATTAGACATTCCAAGTCGGAGTCTGCGCGGCGGATCAATGCGGCGCGCGTCGACGCGCAGCGAATACGGTGGTGTCGGGGCTACTACGCGGGTTCCCTTTCACGACGAGACGTGGGGCCGGCACGGTCGTACCTGGCCCTGCAGTTTCAGCGGCACCCGAACCGCATCCCATGTTAGTCCGGGTGGGTTAACCCCGGGCCGGGTGGCCCGGGGCTCTCGGGGACGTCAGTGCCTGCGGGCGGTGGCCCCAGCGGAAGCGGTAACTCCGCGCTCGCCTTTCAGTTGCCCCGTGCCGCGCACTATATTCCCCCCCATGACTTCCGCCGAAATCCGCCGCAAGTTTCTCGCGTTCTTTGCGGCCCGGGGGCATCGCGAAGTCCCAAGCGCCCCCCTGGTTCCGGCGGAGGATCCCACCCTGCTGTTCACCAACGCCGGGATGGTGCAGTTCAAGCGGGTGTTCCAGGGGCTCGAGCGGCGCGACTATACGCGCGCGGTCACCTGCCAGAAATGCGTGCGCGCGGGCGGCAAGCACAACGACCTGGAGCAGGTCGGCCACACCGCCCGGCATCACACGTTCTTCGAGATGCTCGGCAACTTCTCCTTCGGCGACTACTTCAAGAAGGAAGCGATCGCGTACGCCTGGGAGTGGGTGACGGGGGAAGACTGGCTGGGGATCGCGCCCGGGCGGCTGTACGTCACCGTGCACGAGAGCGACGACGAAGCCCGGCGGCTGTGGCGCCAGGTGACGGGAATCGCCGACACGCGCATCTACCGGCTCGGCGACCAGGACAACTTCTGGCAGATGGGCGACACCGGTCCCTGCGGTCCCTGCTCCGAGATCCTCATCGATATTCGAACCAACGCGGAACGCGGAACGCGGAACGCGGAACTGCGCCACGACGAGTTCGTCGCGCTGAGCGAGGCGGGCCGGCTGCTGGAGATCTGGAATCTGGTGTTCATGCAGTTCGATCAGCAGGCCGACGGGTCTCGGCCTCCGCTACCTGCTCCCTCAGTAGACACGGGAGCCGGTCTCGAGCGCATCGCCGCCGTCATGCAGGGCGTGCCGTCGAACTTCGACACCGATCTGTTCGTCCCGATCATCGAGCGGGCGGTGGAGGTGATCGGCAGGAAATACGACCGCGGGCCCGCCGGAGCCCCGTATCGGGTGCTGGCCGACCACGCGCGCGCGGTCGCGTTCCTGTTGGCCGACGGCGTGTACCCGTCCAACGAGGGGCGCGGCTACGTGCTGCGCCGCATCCTGCGCCGGGCGGTGCGGCATGCCTGGCTGCTCGGTCGCCGCGAGCCGACGCTCGTCCACCTGGTGCACGCGGTGGGCGGGGTGATGGGGAGCGTCTACCCGGAGTTGGTGGAGAAGCGTACCCACGTGGAGAGCGTGACGCGCGCCGAGGAGGAGCGCTTCTTCGACACGATCGAGGGTGGCCTGGAGCGGCTGGAGCAGCTCAGGGACGCCAAGCAGATCTCGGGCGCCGAGGCGTTCAAGCTGTACGACACCTACGGATTCCCCATCGACCTCACGCAGCTCATCGCCGGCGAGCGCGGCCAGACGGTCGACGTGGCGGGATTCGAGCGCGAGCTGGCCCGGCAGCGCACCCGCTCGCTCGACGCGTTGGAGCGAAGCAAGCGGGGAGGCGCGGACAAAGCCGCCGTCCACGTGAAGCGCGGCGGCGAATGGCGCACCGTGAAGCCCAGGGCCAAGCAGAAATGGGTGGGTTACGAGACCACGCAGGCCGACACCGCCGTGCTCCGGTTTCGGCAGGAGGGCGACGTGGTCGAGGTGGTGCTGCAGGAGAATCCGTTCTACGCCGAGTCGGGCGGGCAGGTCAGCGATACCGGACGCGTGAAGGGGGAGGGGTGGACGCTCGACGTGGAAGGCGTCGAAAAGGTGGACGGCCTGAGCGCGGTCGTGGGACACTTCGCGGACGAGTTCGAGCCCACGGCGGTGCTGGCCCAGGTCGACGAGCCGCGGCGCAGGAACATCGAGCGCAACCACACCGCGACCCACCTGGTGCACGCGGCGCTGCGCAAGACCCTGGGGCCGCACGTGCGCCAGCAGGGCTCGGTCGTGGCTCCCGAGCGGCTGCGCTTCGACTTCGCGCATCACGGGCCGGTGGACGACGCGACGCTCGCCCGAATCGAGGAAGAGGTGAACCGCCATGTCTGGGCGAACCTGCCGGTCACCACGCGCGAGATGAAGTACAAGGAAGCGATCGCCGCGGGCGCGATGGCGTTCTTCACCGAGAAATACGGCGAGGTCGTTCGGGTGGTGGACGTGCCGGGCGTGTCGCTCGAGCTGTGCGGCGGAACCCATGTGCCGAGCACGGGCCAGATCGCGCTGTTCCGGTTCACGCACGAGACGGGAGCGGCGGCGGGGGTGCGGCGCATCGAGGCCGTGACCGGGCCGGGGGCGTACGCCCTGATCCGCAGGCTCCAGGGGGAGCTGGAGAATGCGGCCGGCGCGCTCAAGACGCAGCCGGAGCACCTGGTGCGCCGCATCGAGCAGCTGCTGGAAGAGAACAAGAAGCTCGAGAAGCGCATGGACGAGCTGCTCAAGACCGGAAGCGGGAACCGGGAAACGGGAAACGTGGAGCGCATCGGCGACGTCGAGCTCTACATCGCGGACTCCGATCTCGAGGATCGCGATCAGATCGGGCTCGTGATGGATGCGTTCCGCTCGAGCCACAAGCGCGCGATCTCCGTCCTGTTCACGAACGGCGAGCGCGCCGGCGTGCATGTGGGCGTCACCGACGATCTGGTGCAGCAGGGGGTGAAGGCGGGGGACATCGCCAACGCGATCGCCGCGGTGTCGGGTGGAAAGGGTGGTGGGCGGCCGCATTTCGCATCCGCGGGCGCGGGCGACCCCGCCAAGCTCGGCGAGACCCGCGCGCAGACGGCCACCATCGTCAAGCGGCTGCTCGCACCATGACCCGGCGCGCGCTGCTCGCGTGGCTCGAGACGCGCCGTCCGGCGCCGCCCGACGTGCTGCGCCCCTGCCTCGCGGCCGCCGTGGACGACGCGGACCTGCCCCTGCCGGACCATCTGGCCCTGCTGGGGCAGCGCCTGCTGACACGGGTGGCGGGGCGACCGGCGGGCGGGCGCGAGCTGGCGCTGGATCTGCTCGCGGCCGACGCATTCGTCACGTACGCGTTCGAGGCGCAGGCCGAAGCCGACGTCGCCGGCCTCGCGGCGCTCGCGGGACGCGTGGGGGCAGGGGGCGGGGGCGGGGGCGGATCGTGAACGCGCTGCTCGGGGCGGGCCCGGGGCTGCTGGTGCTGGTGGACCCGAGTCGCACCGCGCCGGCGGAGGCCGCGGTCGTGGCCCGGGCGGCGCGCGCTGCGGGCGCCGCGGGCGTCCTCCTGGGCTCCTCCTTCGACGGCACGCAGGACACGGAGCTCGTGGCGCGGGCGATCCGGCAGGCGGCGGCGGGACTGCCCGTGGCGCTGTTCCCCGGCTCGGCGCTGCAGCTCACGAAGGAGGTGGACCTGATCCTGTTTCTGTCCCTCGTGTCCGGGCGCAATCCCCAGTACCTGATCGAGGAGCACGTGCGGGCCGTGCCGTTCCTGACGCGCCACGCCGTGCCGACGCTCTCAACCGGGTACATCCTGGTCGACGGGGGACGTGTGACGAGCGTGGAAGCGGTGAGCCAGACGCGCCCGCTCCCGGCCGACAAGCCGGAGCTCGCGCGGGCGCACGCGACGGCGGCGCGGCTCATCGGCATGCAGGCCATCTATCTGGACGCGGGCAGCGGCGCTCCCCGGCCCGTGTCGGCCGAGGTGATCCGCGCCTGCCGCGAGGGCGTTCCCGGCCTCACGCTGTTCGTGGGCGGCGGCATCCGGCGCCCGGAGCAAGTGCGCGCGGCCCGGCTCGCCGGCGCGGACTTCGTGGTGGTGGGGACGGCGCTCGAAGAGCGCGGCGCCGGGGGGGGGCCGGACGCCGATCTGCCGGCGCTGGTGCGGGCGGTCGCCGGGTGACCCCCGCCGAGCAGGCGCGGGTCGGCCTGGCCGGCCTCGCGGCGCTCGCCTCCCAGGTCGCCGAGCAGCATGCCACCGACATCGCGCGGTTGGCCGGCCTCTACGTCGACACGCTGCGGGGCGGTGGCACGCTGTGGTTCGCGGGGAACGGCGGCAGCGCGGCCGACGCCCAACACGTGGCCGCCGAGTACATGGTCCGCTACGGGCACACCCGCCGGGCTCTCCCGGCCGTCGCGTTGACGACCGACACGTCGCTGCTCACGGCGTGCGGCAACGATCTGGGGTTCGACGCGGTGTTCGCCCGGCAGGTGGAGGCGGTGGTGCGGCCCGGCGACCTGCTCGTGCTGCACTCGACCAGCGGCGAGAGCGCGAACGTGGTGCGCGCGGCGCAGGCGGCGCGCGCCAAGGGCGTGCGGGTGGTCGCGCTGCTCGGCAAGGGCGGCGGCGCCGTGCGGCGGCTCGTGGACGACTCCCTCGTGATACCGGCCGATGAGACCTCGCATGTGCAGGAGCTGCAGCTCGCGGTCGAGCACGTCATCTGCGCGATCGTGGAAGCACAGTTGAAGACGTAACGGTGATCGATCTCTCCGGTAAGCGCGCGTTTGTGACCGGTGGCGGCAGAGGCATCGGCCGGGCGACGGCGATGATGCTGGCGCGGGCCGGATGCCGCGTCGCGGTCGGCTACCGCAGCCGCAAAGCGGACGCCGAAGAAACGGTCAGGGCGGTAGGGGGCGGCAAAGAGCGGCAGAGGGCGGTAACGATCGGGGGTGACCTGGGGGATCCGGCCGTAGCGCAGCGGGCGGTCGCTGAGGCGGCACAGGCCCTCGGCGGACTGGACCTGCTGATCGTGAACCACGGCATCTGGCCACCCGACGAGGTACCGCTCGAGCGCATGACCGACGCGCAGTGGGACGTGACGATGCGCGCCAACCTGGACGCCGTGCTGTACGTGTGCCGCGCGGGCATTCCGCTGCTGCCCGACGGCGGCAAGGTGGTGCTCGTCTCGTCCACGGCGGGGCAGCGCGGCGAGGCGTTCCACGCCGACTACGCGGCGACCAAGGGCGCGGTCATTGCGCTCACCAAATCCCTCGCCGTGGAGCTCGCCCCGCGCCAGATCGGCGTGAATTGCGTGGCGCCGGGGTGGGTCGACACGGAGATGTCGCGGCAGCCGTACGCGCGGGAAACGGGAGAGGGACGACGGGAGATCGAGCAGACCATCCCGCTGGGGCGGGTCGCGAGCGCGGAAGACGTCGCCGGGCCGATCGTGTTTCTCTGCTCCGATCTGGCGCGCCACATCACGGGCGAGATCCTCAATGTCAACGGCGGCAGCGTGCTGTGCGGGTGAGGAGTGTGTCGCGGTGATCCTCGGCATCGGGCTGGACATCGTGGAGACCGCGCGGGTGCGCCAGCTCCTGGACGACCACGACCGGCGCTTCGAGGAGCTGGTCTTCACGCCGGCCGAGCGGGGGGAGTGCGCCGGTCGTGCGGACAAGGTCCAGGCGCTCGCGGCGCGCTTCGCCGCCAAGGAGGCGTGCCTCAAGGCGCTGGGGACGGGATGGAACCAGGGCGTGTCGTTGCTGCAGGTGGAGGTGGGCAAGGTGAAAGGCGGGGGCGGCGCGCCCGAGCTGCGGCTCTCCGGGCAGGCGGCGGAGCGCGCGCGGGAGCGCGGCGTACGGCACGTGCACGTCAGCCTCACCCACACCGGCGCCGCGGCCGCCGCGACCGTGATCCTCGAGGGCTAGCATCCGGCATGGGGTTTCCCGCCCGGCTCGCCATTCCCGACAATGTGGTGCGGATCGCCCAGAAGCTGGAAACAGCCGGGTACGAGACGTGGTGCGTCGGCGGCGCGATCCGCGACAATCTGCTGGGACTCGAGAACCACGACTTCGATCTCACCACCGCCGCGCCGCCCGAGGAGGTGCGGCGCCTGTTCAAGCGCACGGTCCCGGTCGGGATCGAGCACGGCACCGTGGCGGTGCTCGATCGCGACAACCGGGCGCACGAAGTCACCACGTTCCGCCGGGACATCCGCACCGACGGCCGCCACGCCGTGGTGGAGTTCGGCGTGTCGCTCACCGACGACCTCGCCCGGCGCGACTTCACGATCAACGCGATCGCTTATCATCCGATCCGGCACGAGTGGCGCGACCCCTTCAAGGGCGCCGCGGACCTGGCCAGGAAGCTGATCCGCTCGGTGGGGGACGCGAACTGGCGCTTCCAGGAAGACTACCTCCGGATCCTGCGGGCGTTGCGCTTCAGCGCGCGCTTCGACTTCCGCATCCACGGCGGGACGCTCGAGGCGGCGAAGGCCAACGTCCAGGGGTTGTCGCAGCTGTCCGCCGAGCGGGTGCGGGAGGAGTGGTTCAAGGGGATCCGGACGGCGGGCCGGGTCTCGAAGCTGCTCACGCTCTGGATCGACGTGGGGGCGGCGAGGATCTGGCTGCCGGAAATCGGCGGGAAGAGGGACGAGGGAAGGGGGAAGAGTCCGGTCGACAACCTGCCACGCGATCCCGTATTGATCACGTCATTCCTGGCAGGCGACCCCGCGTCGCTCCTGACGCGACTCAAGGCTTCCAACAAGGACATCGAGCGGGGGCGCGTCATCGGCCAATGGCGGGACAAGTATCCGGATCCGAAGCACCTCCCGGCCGTACGACGCTGGCTGTCGGAGCTGGGGGAGTACGCTGACGACTTGCTTGCTCTTCCCTCCTCCCCCGTCCCGCTTTCCCGCGTCGTGTCGTCGATCCGCGCCGCGAAGGATCCCCTGACTCTCAAGGACCTCGCCGTCACCGGGGACGACCTCATCGCGGCGGGCGTGCGGCCCGGCCCGGAGGTGGGCGAGACGCTGGCGCGGCTGCTCGGCGAAGTGCTGGAGGACCCGACGCGCAATACGCGGGAGCTGCTGCTCGCCCGTGTCTAGCGCGCTGCTGTACGCCCTGGTGGCGGCCCTGGGCAACGTCGCCGGCGCCCTCGCGGTGACCCGGCGCGCGGCACGGGAGCTGGCGCTGATCGAGCACTTCGTCGCGTTCGGCGCCGGGTTCATGCTGGCCGTGGCGCTCGTGGAGCTGCTCCCCGAGGCGTTCGCGCGCTCGGGCACGGCGGCCCCGGGCCTGGTGCTCGCGGGGTATCTGGCGGTGCATCTCACGCAGCATACGCTGACGCCCCACTTCCACTTCGGCGAGGAGACCCACGCCGTCAACCGCGTGGCCGGCACGTCGGCTCTGGTGGGGCTGCTGCTGCACACCTTTTTCGACGGCGTCGCCATCGCCAGCGCGTTTCTGGTGCGGCCGGCGCTCGGCGTGATGGTGTTCATCGCGATCTTCCTGCACAAGCTGCCGGAGGGCGTGACGGTGTCGAGCCTGATGCTGGCGGGCGGGCGCTCCGGCGGGCAGGCCGTCGGCGCGGCCGCGATGCTGGGCGGCGCGACGCTCGCGGGCGTCGTGTTCACGGACCAGCTTTCGTTCCTGGTGCGCCACGGGCTGGCACTGTCCGCCGGCGTCACGATCTATGTCGCGGCGTCGAACCTGGTGCCGGAATTTCAGGGAAAGCGGGGGTGGAAGCTGCCGGCGGCGTTCTTCGCGGGAGCGGCGGCGTTCGTCGTCACGAAGATCGTCCTCGAGCAGCTGTCGTGAAATGAAGACGGCGTGAATGACTGATCCGACCCTGTTTCAGCGCTCGTCGGAGCCCCTCGCCGCCCGCATGCGGCCGACGCGCCTGGAGGATTTTCTCGGCCAGGAGCACCTGCTCGGGCCCGGGAAGGCACTGGGTGAGCTGATCCGGCGCGGCGACGTGGGGTCGTGCATCTTCTGGGGCCCGCCGGGCTCGGGCAAGACGACCCTCGCCCGGCTGATCGCGAATCACACCGATCGTCACTTCGAGCCGTTCTCCGCGGTCACCGAAGGGGTGGCCCGCGTGCGCGAGATCATCAAGCAAGCGGAGGAGCGGCTCAAGTACGAAGGGCGTGGCACCATCCTGTTCTGCGACGAGATCCACCGCTTCAACCGGGCGCAGCAGGACGCGTTCCTTCCGTGGGTCGAGAACGGCATCATCACGCTGATCGGCGCCACCACCGAGAACCCGAGCTTCGAGCTCACGGCCCCGCTGCTGTCGCGCTGCCGCGTGTTCGTGTTCGAGCCGCTCAAAGACGAGCACATCCGGATGGTGATCGAGCATGCGGTGGCGCACGTGGGACGGGTGACGGGGGACGAGGGACGGGTGGAGCTGCTGTCGGGCGCGGCCATCGACAAGCTGGTGCAGTACGCCCAGGGCGACGCGCGTCGCGCCCTCAATGGCCTGGAAGCGATCCTGAAGCACGTAGACTCGGCCCGGTCCCCCGTCCCTCGTCCCCTCTCCCCCGAATTCGTCGTCTCCGCCCTCGAGCGCCCCCTCCCCGCCTACGACAAATCCGGCGAGCAGCACTTCAACCTCATCTCCGCCCTGCACAAGGCCGTGCGCGGGTCCGACGTGGAAGGCTCGCTCTACTGGCTGGCCCGGATGCTCGCGGGGGGTGAGGATCCGCTGTACGTCGCCCGGCGGGTGGTGCGCATCGCCGCCGAAGACGTGGGATTGGCAGATCCGCGCGCCCTGTCCGTCGCGCTCGCGGCCAAGGAGGCGTACCACTTCCTCGGCTCGCCCGAGGGAGAGCTCGCCCTGGCTCAGGCGGTCGTGTATCTGGCGACCGCGCCCAAGTCGAACCGGGTGTACGCCGCGTTCGGCCAGGCGATGGAGGCGGCCCACGCGCATCCCGCCGAGGCGGTGCCGCTGCACATCCGCAATGCGCCGACCAAGCTCATGGAGGACCTGGGCTATGGGGCGGGGTACCAATACGCCCACGCCTTCGCCGACGCCTACGTGCCGCAGGAGTACCTGCCGGAGGTGCTCCGGGGACAGAAATGGTACGAGCCGACCGAGTTCGGTTTCGAGAAGGACATCAAGAAGCGCATGGAGTGGTGGGCGGAGCTCAAGCGCAAGGCTGCGGAGGAAAAGACAGAATGACCGCTACCGTCCTCCGCCGTCTCCTGCCGCCCTTGGCCGGCCTCAGTCTCGCCTGCGCCACCCTCGGCCGCCTCTCCTTCACCGAGCCCGATGTCACTCTCCAGGAGATCGACGTCACCGGCGTCGGGCTCACGGGCGGCACGTTCGATCTGGTGTTCGACGTGTGGAACCCGAACGACTACCGGCTCCGCTCCACGCGGCTCGAAGTGGGGATCGATCTCGAGGGCACGCACTTCGGCGACGCGTTGGTGGACCGGCCGCTCGATCTGTCGCCCACGAATCACAGCCGGGTGGTGGTGCCGGTGCGATTCGCCTGGGCGGCATTGGGGGCGGGAGCGAAGGCTCTGCTCACCCGGCAGACCCTGGGATACGGGGTGACGGGTCGCGTGTTCCTGGACACGCCTGTCGGCACGAAGACCGTGGGGCTCACGGGGAAGGGAAACGTGCCGCTTATGAAACTGCTGAAATGATGTGTAGATTGATGCTCGAGAGCATGCCAAGGAGCCGGTTCCGATCCGACAACTAATCGACATCCAGCCGCCCGTCGAGCGCGCGTTCCTGGTGGGCGCGCCACGCAAGGGCTCGCTGGACGCGTCCCAGGTGGACGACCATCTCGACGAGCTCGGCCGGCTCGCCGACACCGCGGGCGCCGAGGTGGTGGGGCGGACCTACCAGCGCGTGGAAGCCCCCACCCCCACGTTCTACCTCGGGCAGGGGAAGGTCGAGGAGCTCAAGAGCGTTCTTCAAGACACGGGCTCGACGCTGGTGTTGTTCGACGAGGCGCTCTCGCCGGTGCAGGGGTCGAGCCTGGAGAAGGCGCTCGCGGTGCGGGTGATGGATCGCACCGAGGTGATCCTCGACATCTTCGCGACGCGCGCGCGCTCGGCCGAGGCGAAGATGCAGGTCGAGCTGGCGCAGCTCCAGTACCTCCTCCCGCGGCTCACGCGGATGTGGACCCACCTGTCGCGCATCCGCGGCGGCATCGGACTGCGCGGGCCAGGCGAGACGCAGCTCGAGACCGACCGGCGGGTCATCCGGCGCAAGATCTCCAACCTGAAGCGGCGCCTCGAGGAGGTCGCCCACCATCGCGCCAACCAGCGCCAGGGACGCCGCGACCTTCCCAGCGCGGCGCTCGTCGGCTACACCAACGCCGGCAAGTCGAGTCTGTTGCGGGCTCTCTCGGGGGCCGAGATCCTGGTCGAAGACCGGCTGTTCGCCACGCTCGACACGCTGACGCGGGAAGTCGATGTGGGCGGCGGCTACCGCTTCCGGGTGACCGATACGGTGGGGTTCATCCGCAAGCTGCCGCATCATCTGGTCGCCTCGTTCCGTGCCACGCTCGAGGAGGCGCGCGAGGCCGACCTGCTGCTGCATGTGATCGACGCGGGAGCCCAGAATTGGGAGGAGCAGGTGGAGGTGGTGGACAACGAAACGCGGAACGCGGAAGGCGGAACGCGGAACAGCAGTGGAAACCCCGAGCACAAACGTGTGATCTACGTGTTCAACAAGGCCGATTTGCTCCCCGATCCCGAGACGTTTCTTACCCGCGTTCAAGAGCAGTATCCCCATGCCGTGCTGACTTCGACTGTTCCGCGTTCCGCTGTTCCGCGTTCCGCGTTCCGCGTTCAGCCTTGGAGTGGTGTGGACGGGCTGCGCGCCGTGCTCCGCACCTCCGCGCAAGCGCTCCGTCCCGTCGCCCGCATCCGCGTCCCGGTGGGGGATGGGAAGCTACTCGCGGCGCTGCACCGCGACTCGGAGGTGCTCGGCGAAGCGCAGGTGGACGGCGTCGTCGAAGTCACCGCCCGGGTGCAGGCGTGGCTGCTCGGGAAGCTGCGGCGCGACGGGGTGGTCGTGGAAATCGGGGACTAGACCCCGAGGCCCGGCTCGTAGCGGCGCTGCGCGCGGGCCAGCGCCCACGGAAAGACGTAGCGGAACAGCCTGTCCCTCCGGCCCATCTCGACCACGCGGTCGATCATGGCACGTACTCGAGGCCAACCCGGCGGCGCGATGCCGGCGAGCGGCGCCACCAGCCGACCGCCCAGGCGCCACAGGGCTTCGGTCGGGCGTCCAGCCGGGCCGCGCGGATCGCCGGCGCGCTCGGCCAACCAGCTCGTGTACTCGGCGAGGGAGCCCGGCGTCAGGAATCCCTCGTCGAACAGGAGGACGGACGCCGCCCGCTTCTCGAGACCGAAGCCGTGGCGTGGCAGCCCGGCCTCTTCGAGGATACGGCGGCAGATCGGCCGGCTGTTGGCCGACGGCCAGTCCCAGCGCGCCATCTCGGGCGAACGGCTGATGGCGTTGATGGCGGCCGCCTGCCGGATGCCGAAGAAGGGCACGGGGCAGTGAAGGAAGCCGATCCATAACCGATACTCGGACAGCGACAGGCCCGACTGGTCCTTGCGAACGACGTCGCCGTTCAAACGGTGGCGCGCGCGGGACCACGCGCCGTCGCCGTGAAAGCCGGTGAGCAGGACCCTCCCGGCGAGGTGCGACTCGGCGCCCTTCAAGTACACATCCTCTCCCTTGGCGTCGGACGCGAGGAAGGGGACCTCGGGAAAGGCGTGCTGCCGCCACGCGTCGCGCTCCACGACGTGCGTCGTGAGACCGAGCCGGGCGGCGAGCTCGAGGCCCGAGTCCGCGCCGCCGCCGCGCGACCGGTTCACGGTGATCGCCTCGGACAACCCCACCTCACGCCCCAGGACGGCCGCGGTGGCCGAGTCGTAGCCGCTGGAGATCGTGCCCAGGAATGTGAATGGCCGTCGGCGCCGGCGGTCCGCCATGTTGTCGGCGAGGGACCGCAAGGATTCGCTGAGGAAGGTGCGGTACTGCCAAAAGGAGTCGAGGCTGCGCAGCGCGGCGGGCTTGCTCACGGGTTGGAGACGACGACCATCCCACTCGAGGTTACGGTAATAGGTCAACCGGACCGCGCCGCGCGTGGTCAAGAGCGACGGCCGGTATCGGACCAGTCCGTCGCGAATGGTGCGAAAGTCCTCGAAGTAGCGTGGGTAGAGGGGGTCGACCCGCGCTCGGGCCGAGGCGAGAAGGCAGGCGAGCGAGTTCGACACCCACACACCGTCGGACAGCTCCAGCGAGTGCAGCCGATCCACGGTCGACGCCGAGGATACGAACGTCGCGCGGCCGCCGCGGATGCGACCGCCGGATCCGAGCACGACCTCGCTCTTGTCGAAGTCCGCGGCCTGGTAGTCTCCCGTCCAGGCCGCTTCGCAGAACCAATCGTGCGCGACCTCCACGCGATCACCGTGGAGCACGTCGATCTCCCGGTCCGAAGCGGTGCACCGGGCCAACCAGGCGAGAGGCGGCCAGTCGGCGATCCGCGTGCAGCGGAGGCGCAGGGGCATCGCGGTCGCGCGCTACCGGGTGAGCGCCAGGGTGGCGTCGTCGCGCGGGCGCCTGCCCAGGCCCAACAGGTGGTGTGCCACGCCCTGCAGGAACCCAAGCCCGTAACTCGTGTGGATGGTGACGAAGATGAAGGGCAGGGTGAAGGCACACGCCAGGCCCTGCTTGCGGGCCGCGGCGAGCCCGCAGCCCACGGCCAGGGCCGCGTAGGCCAGGCCCAAGGCCCCGAACGCCACTCGGGCCACAGGCAGCCAGGGGCTCAGCGCGGCGGTTCCGACCAAGCCGAGCACGAAGCACGCCGGCACGAGCTGGCGTAGGGTCATCACGCGGCGGACCTTCTTCGCGACGAGCGGTTTGAAGTAGCCGTACTGGTACCACATGCGCGCGACCTGCCGGATGGATCCCCGGGCGTAGTAGTACGCGACCAGCCGGGGCTCGAGCAACACGCGCGCTCCGTGCTTGGCGAGCCGGAAGTTGAACTCGTCGTCCTGGTTGCGGGGCAGCTCCTCATCGAACATGCCGACCTGGTCGAACAGGCGGCGATGGAAGCACCCGAAGGGCACCGTGTCGACCCAGCGGCGCTCGCGGCTGCCGATGCGGAAGTGGGAATTGCCGACTCCGAAGGGATGCGAGAGCGCGACCGCGATGGCCCGCGCGACCGCGTTGCCGTCCGCCGGGCGCGTCACGATCACCGGGCCCACGTTGTCGGCGCCGGTCTGCTCCAGCGCGGCGACCGACAGAGCGATGTAGTCCGGCGGATAGACGACGTGCGCGTCCATCCGGACGATCACGTCGCCGCGCGCCGCGCGGATACCGGCGTTGAGCCCGGCGGGCGTGATGTGGCTCGAGTTGTCGATCAACCGCACGGCCCGGTGGCGTTTCGCGTACGCGGCGACGATGGGCCGGGTACGGTCCTCGCTCATCCCGTCCACGATCAGCACCTCCAGCCGGTCGGACGGATAGGTGGTGGCGAGGATGGAGTCGAGGCACGACGCGACGTACCGCTCCTCGTTGAGGCAGGGTACGACGACGGACACGAACGGCAGCGACGTCGCGGTCATGCGCCGCTCCGCACCAGGTCCGCCCCGCCCGGCGTCCACGCGACGTTGCTGACGATGGCACGGACCTTTCCGGCGGCGGTCCGCGGCAGCTCTGCCAGCGGCTCGAGCACGACGTCCACATCGCCGAGGCGGTCCCGGATACGAGCGACGAGAGTCCGGCCGGCGACCTCCGTGAACGCGGGCGTGGGGACGAAGCGGACACGGATGCGCCGAACCGACTCCTGGACGATCTGGCCCTGGCGCACGGGCAGGCCGTACAGGACGGGGTTCATCCAGAAGATGCGACGCCCATCGGACGTCACGAGGAGGTCGCTCGTACGTCCTTCGATGGCGGCGATCAGGGGCAATGTCCGCCCGCATGGGCACGTTTCGCCCGCGGGTGCGAGCCGGCCGCGGTCGCCGAGCCGGTATCGGATCAACGGCATGGCATCGTTGATGAGTCCGGTGCAGATGAACTCCTCGTCCACGGCCTCGATGACGCCCACCTCGGGCCACTGGTGGAGCCCTCCGGCCTCGCACTCGCTCGCCGCCGCCACGTTCTCGGTCATGCCGTACGTCTCGCGCACCGGGCAGCCGAACGCCGCTTCGATGGCCGCCCGCTGATCCTCGCCGAGGGGCTCCGCGCTCGTGACCACGACCTTCATGCGGAGGTCCACCCGGCCGGCGCGCAGCATTTCATGGGCGAGCGCCACGAGCGACGACGTGTAGCCGGTGAGGCAAACGATGTGGTACCGCACCAACGCATCGAGGTAGTGGGGGACGAGCTCGGGCGCGAGGTGGAACGTGGACATGTAGAGCTCTCGCCCCGCCGCGTTCCATACCCAGAACGGGGGTCGGCGTTGCGCGAATGGGGCAACGAGCTGACCCCCCAGGCGGGCCGTGCGGTCTCCCGGGAGCACCCCGTACCAGCGCCGCGCACGCGCCGCCGCCAGCGCGTACAGCCCGCGCAGCGTACCGCGGCTCTTCCCGACGGAGAGGGGGAGCCCCGTGGTGCCGCTCGTGTGCTCGCGCAGCAGATCGCGGCCGGCGCGGTCGTCCGCCCGAAAGGCCCCGGGGTTCTCGCGCAGCGTCTGCTTTTCGAGCACGGGCCAGTTCTCGAGCAGCTCCCAAGAGGCGCGATCGCCGGCGCGCCGCCGGGCCCGCCAGGCTTCGCGGTAATAGGGTACGCGCGTCGCCGCACGGTCCAGCAGAGCGCCCAGCTGCTCGTCCTGCCAGGCCTTCCAGTGCTGGGGCGTCCAGCGCTCGCGGGCGAGCGCTCCCTCGACCAGTCGCTCGAAGTCCGCGCCGTAGCGCCACGCGCGAAGGTAGAAGCCGCGCAACGTCGCGGCCGCGGATCGGGCAGGGGCCGGCAGGCGATGATACAGCCGGAGCAGTGCGTCGCTCACCATGTGCGCGCCTGTGCCAGCCGGGTACCCATCATGGCGAACGGCCAGAGACCGAGTCTCAGCGCCGTATTCCACTCCGCCCGTCCGAGCGAGCGACCAAACTGGCGGCCGTGGAGCCACCCGGTCACCCGCACGGCGGGGAATTGGAATCCGGCTTCGCGCAGCGTGGCGTGCCCCCAGCCATGGAGCGTGAGCGTACGTCGCTGCTCGACGGCCAGGAGCTCCCGTCCGACGAGCCGCGCGTGCGCTTCATCCACGTAATGGAGGTAGCAGCTCAGCCCGTCCCAGCCCCCATGGGCCACGGCCGTCGCGAGCACGCGGTGCCAGTCGAGGCGAGGGCGCCGCAGGATCGCGATCGTCTGGAGCATGTCGCAGAGATGGAACGAGCGTCGCCCTGCTACCTTCTCCAAGCCCTGGAGCACCAGCTGGTCCTCGGGCGCCGGCACGCACAGCTCGGTCCCGCCGAGCACGTGGCGCTGCCCGTTGCGGGCGAGGACGCGCGCGAAGGCCGCATGCTGACCGGCAGGGCCCACCCGGCCGTGATGGACATCCAACACGAGGCCGGACGCCATCGCTCCCGCCACCGTATAGACGGTGCTGCCCGACAGGCGGTTGGCAAAGGACGGCCGCTCGCACGTGACGGGAACGTCTTCCAGGACGAGCCGGTCGATCGCCACGTCCGACGTGAAGACGAGGAGATCCAGATCGTCGCCCACATCGGGATAGCGCTGCAGCACCTTCGGAGCCATCCACGCGATGCGGTGCCGGACGCACGCCGCCTGCACGAGCCGCAGCACGTCGAGCGTCGCGCGCGCCCGGTCGCGCTCCCACTCGGCCGCCGCCGCGAACCCAGGCGGCACGGGGACCCCGAGGTCCACCAGGCGGTCCGCGACCCGGACGAGGACGGCGTGTCGCTGCGCGAGCCGGGCGAGGAGCGGCCAGTCGGGCCCGTCGAGCGCGGGTCCCTTCCCCGCAGGGTCGTCGAGCAGCAACTCGAGGATGAAGCGCGCATGGCGCTCTTCCTGGGTCAGCGGCTGCAGGGGCACGGTCATACCGGATGCGCGGACAGGACAGGAGCGGCGCTCGACCGCTCCGGGTGGGCGCCCGGCGCCGCGCGCTGGAGCAGCTCCGCGAGTCGCGCTCCGTTGCGCACCATGTCGAACTGCTCTTCCGTGCGGCGCCGCGCGCGGTCGGCGAGTGTACGGCGCAGCGCGGGATCGCCCAGCAGCGTGGCGATCGCGTCCGCCAGGGCGCCGATGTCCCGTGGCGGAGTCAGGACTCCGCAGCGGCCGTCGTCCAACGCCTCCGGAATGCCGGCGACGCGCGAGGCGATGACCGGGGTGCCGAGCGCCATGGCCTCGCGCAGCACGTTGGGCAGGCCGTCGCCCAGGCCGTCGGAGGGGTGGACGAGCACGGTCGCCTGGCCCATGGCGGAGCGGACCTCATCGAACGTGAGCCAGCCACGGAACGCCACCCGGTCGCCGATGCCGAGCCGGCGGGTGAGTCGCTCGAGCGGGCGGCGCTCCTCGCCGTCGCCCACGATCTCGAGCTCGACCGGCGAGCCGCGGCCCGCGAGCACCGCCACGGCGCGCAACAGATAGGCGAACCCCTTGTCGCGGGCGAGACGACCGACCGCGATCAGCTTGCCGGGGGGGCGATCGTCGGGGCGGAAGGGAAAGACCGGCAGGTCCAATCCGTGGTAGCACACATGGATCTTGGGAGCGAGGCGATGGGCCACCTCCCGATAGCGCTCCAAGATGAACGAACGGTTGAACTCGCAGCAGGTAATGACATTGTCGGCGTACTCGAGCTTCTGGCGCAGGTACGCGGGTCGGAAGTAGAGATCCGTGCCGGCGTGCAGCCAGAGCGAGAACGGAACGCGGCGCCGCTGCAATCGGTGGAACAGGTAGGCGCAGGTGCCGGCGTAATTCCCCCAGTAGGCGAGCACGTGGTCGTAGCGATCCGCGTACCGCTCGGCGGCGGCCCAGGCCTTGGGCAGCACGTACGCCGTTTTCGCAAGCGAAACGGGTCCGTAGCGAAGCGCGGCGGCGCTCACCGCCCCGGCATCGCGCAGGAAGCGACCGAGCGGGCGGCCCGGGCGGGCGACCACGCGACCGAGACTCGAGGCGAAGCCAAGATGATGAACCCGTTCGCGCGGCAGCACGTCGGCGTCGAGCAGCGGCTGAGCGTAGCGCCACATGCGCCGGTCGAGAGGGTAAATGGGAAACACGTCGAGCTCGACCCCCGCCTCGATCAGCGATCGCATGTCGCGCTCGAAGAACGTGGCCACGCGAGCCGGATACTTGCTCGTGAAGACCGCCAGTTTCACCCTGAGCTCCCCGCCGTTGCGCCACAATGCTCCAGCAGGACCCATGCGGGCGAGCAGTCGATCTTAATGCCATGTCACCTATGTGCTTAGGGGTCGTCGCCCGGACGCTGGCGCGACCCCATGTGGCAGGGGCGTTACAGCTGCGCGGGCCTCCCGATACGGCGTCCAGACCGACGGCCGGCCGGCACTCCGGCCCACCTGTTTTCGGGTGCCTTTCGGGATGTCGCCCGAGTGCCGCGCCGGAGCATGACGTGCGTCACGGATTCGCGCCGGCGGGTGGTCTTAGTATGCGCCCTCGCACGCTGCTCAGAGCAAAGCCGTCGAAAGGCGGTGACGCAGAGCCACGGGGCTAACGCGGTTCGATCCGCTATGCTCGCCGGGCCGCCAGCGATCCCGACACGGGTCGATGTTGGCGGCCCGGTCTGTTTTTCCATCAGCGGGGGCGTGCCATGACATTCAAGCACAAGTTGGCGAGCCGGTTGGCGCGCCTAAAAGACCTGACCGCCTGGGCGGCCGCGCTGACGGTCGCCTTCGTGTTCGCGTGCGAAAAGCCGATTGCAGTCACCGGTCCAGGATCGAACATCGCGCAGCTCGTTGTCTCCCCGAAGAACGTGACGCTACAGCCGAACCAGACCCAGGACTTCCTTGCGGTCGGCCTCACGGCTACGGGCGACAGCGCGGACGTCTCCGTGACCTGGACCGCGACCGGGGGCAGTGTCAGCGGCAGCAGCAACGGCAAGCGCCATTACGGCCACTACCAGAACGCCTACTGCGGCTCGTTCCAGGTCGTGGCGACCAGCAACCCCGGCAATCTGTCCGATGCCGCGAGCGTCACCGTCACCGGCTGCACCGTCCCGGTCGCATCGGTGAGCGTGACGCCGTCGACGGCCACGGTGCTGGCGGGGCAGACGGTGCAGCTGACGGCGACGCCCAAGGACGCCAACGGCAACCCCCTGTCGGGGCGCACGGTCACGTGGTCCAGTAACAACACGTCGGTGGCGGTCGCGGACGTGAACGGGAAGGTGACCGGTGTGGCGCCGGGATCGGCCACGATTACGGCGACGAGCGAAGGGCAGAGCGGGACCGCCGCGATCACGGTGACGACCATCCCCGTGGCGTCGGTCACGGTCAGCCCAGCCTCGGCGAGCGTCGCGGCAGGGCAGACGGTGCAGCTCACGGCCACCGCCAAGGACGCCAACGGCAACACCCTGTCGGGCCGCGTCGTGACGTGGAGCAGCGGCAATACAGCGGCCGCGACGGTGAACGGCAGTGGGCTCGTCACGGGGGTCGCGGCCGGCTCGGCGACGATCACGGCGACGAGCGAAGGTCAGAGCGGCGCGTCGGCGATCACGGTGACGGGTCCGGCCCCGGGTTGCGCCACCAGCACGACCGCGTTCCAGAACAGCGCCTTCGCCTCCCAGACCGGGTCCTTCACGGCGACGTTCGATGCGACTCCCAACGGCGCCGGGCTCGATGCCGCGACAGGCCTGTCGCAGGGCGCCGCGGCCGCGTACAGCGACATGGCGGTGATCGTGCGGTTCAACACGGGCGGCACCATCGATGCTCGGGACGGCGGGGCATACGCCGCCGCGAACAGCATCCCCTACACGGCGGGGACGAGCTACCACTTCCGCTTGGTGGTCGACGTGTCCAGCCACACGTACTCGGCGTACGTGACACCGGCGGGGAGCGCCGAGCAGACGATCGGGACCGGGTTCGCGTTCCGGACGGAACAGGCCGGCGTAACTTCGCTCGCCAACTGGACGCTGACCGCGATCACCGGCAGCCACACCGTGTGCAACTTCGCGATCGCCGGCAGTCAACCTCCGGCGCCCGTGGCGACGGTGACGCTGGCGCCGGCGTCGGCCACGGTGAACGAGGGCCAGACGCTGCAGCTCACGGCCACGCTGAAGGACGCCAACGGCAACACGCTCACCGGGCGGTCGATCACCTGGTCGAGCAGCAACACGTCGGCGGCGACGGTGAGCGCGAGCGGGTTGGTGAGGGGTATCGTGGCCGGGTCGGCCACGATCACGGCCACGAGCGAAGGGCAGAGCGGGACCTCGGCCATTACGGTCGTGCACATGCCCGTCGCCACGGTGACGGTCGCACCCGCGACGGCCAGCGTGCAGGTCGGCCTCACGGTGCAGCTCACGGCCACGACCAAGGACGCGAACGGCAACACCCTCACGGGTCGGACGGTCACCTGGTCGAGCGGTAACACGGGCGTTGCGACCGTGAGCTCGAGCGGGCTCGTGACTGGCGTGGCGGCCGGGTCGGCAACGATCACGGCCACGAGCGAAGGCCAGAGCGGGACGTCGGCCATCACGGTGACCGCGGCTCCGCCTCCGGGCACGTCGCAGTTCGGGCACGTGGTGATCGTGACCGAAGAGAACACGGATTACGTCGACGTCACCAGCTCGTCGATGCCGTACCTGACCGGCCTGGCGCAGCAGTACGGCCTGGCGACGCAGTACTACGCCGTCACGCACCCGTCGATCGGGAACTACTTCGAGCTGGCGACAGGTCAGGTTCTCACGAACGACGACGGCTCGTCCACGATCCAGAACGTGCCCAACATCGTGCGCAGCCTGGTCGGCGCGGGCAAGACGTGGAAATCCTACGCCGAGAGTATCCCGAGCGCGTGCTATCTGGGTGGCGACACCGGGGATTATGCCCGCAAGCACAACGTCTTCGCGCTGTTGTCGGACGTGGCGAACGACCCGACCGGGCAGGCGTGCAATATCGTTCCGTTCACCCAGTTCGCGACTGACCTGGCGAACGGCGCGCTGCCCACGTTCTCGAACGTCGTGCCGAACCTGTGCAACGACGCGCATGACTGCTCGCTGAGCACCGCGGACAGCTGGCTCAGGACGAATATCGCGCCGCTGCTCGCGAGCCCTGTGTTCCAACGGGACGGCTTGTTGATCATCACGTTCGACGAGGCGGGTGGGGACAACACCAACGGCGGGGGACGCGTGTACTGGATGGCGATCAGCCCCAAGTCGAAGCCGGGCTACCAGTCCGCGACCACGTACCTGCATCAGAGCACCTTGCGACTGATCCTCAAGGGGCTCGGGATAACCACGTTCCCCGGCGACGCGGCCACGGCGCCGGACATGAGCGAGTTCTTCAATCCTTAGGGTGGGGGGGGACGACGACCAATGACGTTCAAGTACAAGCTGTCGCGGCGGCTGGCCCTGCTGAAGAACCGCCGGGCCGTGTCCCTGGCGGTGGTGCTCGCCGCCGCGGTCGCGAACTGCGAGCGCCCGGTCCAGCTCACCGATGTGGTCGGCGGGCTCGCCGCCCTGGTCGTCGTCCCCTCGACCGTCAGCTTGGCGGAGAATCAGGCCACCGATTTCGTGGCGTTCGGCTTGACGGCCGCGGGCGACACGATCCCAGTCGCCGTGAGCTGGAGCGTCACGGGCGGCAACATCACCGATTCGACCGGAAGCCAAGGGGTGCACTACGGGCACTACCAGGCAGGCCCGCAGGCGGGTCGCTTCCAGGTAGTGGCGAGCGATCCGACCAACGGCATGGCCGACACCGCGACCGCCGTGGTGACGGCCACGGCGGTGCCGATCGCCGCGGTCGTGGTGCTGCCGGCGTCGGCCAGTGCGCCCGTGGGCGGCAGCGTCCAGTTCGTGGCGGTCCCGCTCGACTCCACCGGCACGGCGCTCGGTGGCCGGGTGATCGCCTGGGCGAGCTCCAACACGTCCGTGGCGAGCGTGAACGACGGCGGACTGGCGACGGGCCTGGCCGCCGGGTCGGCGACGATCAGCGCGACGAGTGAGGGGCACAGCGGCACGGCGGCGTTCACGGTCAGCGCGGTGACCGTGCCGGTGGCGTCGGTGACGGTGAGCCCGCCCTCCGCTTCCGTCCCCGCGGGCCAGACTGTCCAGTTGACGGCGACCCCGAAGGACGCGGGCGGTAACGCGCTCACCGGTCGGACGATCACGTGGACGAGCGGCACGCCCTCGGTCGCCACGGTCAGCACCGGCGGGCTGGTGCGCGGTGTGGCAGCCGGCTCGGCCACCATCACCGCGACCTCGGAAGGCAAGAGCGGCACGTCGGCCGTCACCGTGACGGCCGTGACGGTGCCGGTGGCGACGGTGAGCGTGAGCCCGCCGTCCGCGACGGTGTTCGTGAGCCAGACGCTGCAGCTCACGGCGACCCCGAAGGACGCGGGCGGCAACACACTCACCGGTCGCACCATCACCTGGGGGAGCAGCAGCTCCTCCGTGGCGACGGTCAGCTCGAGCGGACTGGTGAGCGGCGTCGCGACGGGCTCGGCGACCATCACCGCCACGTCCGAGGGCAAGAGCGGCACGGCGGCGATCACCGTCAGCACACCGCCCCCGCCGCCGACGGGTACGTGCCTGAGCCAGGCCGGCTCCCTCGTGACCCTGAGCGGGCTCCGCACGTCGACCTACGAAACCGGGAGTCTCGGCGCCACCGCCAAGGTGGATGCGACGACCGCGCAGTTCCTGGTCGATCAGGGGACCAACGTCCCGGTGCGCGTGGGCGGCGGCGACGGCATCTGCTGGTCGGGGGGCGAGGTTCTGGGGCAGTTCCCGCCGTCGACCTCGTGGAGCACGATGCACGACAAGTACGGCATGATTCCGGGCAGCGGCAGCAGCGCGAATGGGATCCAGATCCAGAACGTCACCATCTTCTCCTACGGCGACGGGATCAGCTTCGACGTGCAGAGCGACGCCAACTGGGTCATCCGCAACGTCCACATCAAGTACAGCCGCGATGACTGCGTCGAGAACGACTTCCTCAACGCGGGCACGATCGACTCGACGTTCCTGGACGGCTGTTACGATGCGGTGAGCGCGCAGGAGTACTCCGGCAGCCCCAACGGGAACAACAACATCGTCACCATCAGCAACTCGCTGTTGCGGTTGCAGTCGATGGACGCGGTGTACGGGGGCGCGGTCCCGAATCACAACGCGTTCTGGAAGTGGAGCACGATCGGTCCCAGCCTGGCGCTGTACCACAACGTGTTCCGGACCGACGGGCCCTCCCGGGAGGGGAACGGCGCGCAGATGTGGATGGCGCCGCCGCCCGGGAAGCTCGCCGACTGCAGGAATAACGTCATGGTGTGGCTGGGCTCGGGGAACTACCCCGAGACGCTCCCCACCACGTTCAACGGCCAGCCGTGCTTCACGCTGATGACGGGCGCCGCCGGCCTGCAGTACTGGAACAACGCCGTGGCGCAATGGCAGGCGGCCCATCCGGATCCGCTGCCCGATGTGGCACCGCCGATCGTGTCGCTGTTCTCGCCGGGCATCTCCGGCAGCACGACGCTGACGGGCACGGTCACGATCATCGCGACCGCCGTGGACGATCGGGCGGTGGCGGGCGTTCAGCTCCAGCTGAACGGCCAGAACATCGGGGCAGAGGTGACGCAGGACGGGGTGAGCGGTGACGACGAGTTCGGCCCCACGCACTATGCGTTGACGTGGGACTCGCACGGCGTGGCGAACGGGACCTACACGCTCACCGCGGTCGCGCGCGACGCGGCGGGCCACACCACGACCTCGGCGGGGGTGACGGTTACCGTCAGCAACTGACGGGGGTCTTCAGTGTGTGCGGTGGATGTGGAGGAGCCGAGCCCCGGCGCAACTGACGGCGACACTGACCGCCGCCCTGGTCCTGAGCTGCGACCACACCTCGCAGATCACGGGCTCGGGCGGCGGCGGGCGGCTGGTGGTCGTCCCGCAGACCGTCGCGCTCCCTGAGAATCAGTCTACGCAATTCGTGGCCTTCGATCTCGGTGCCGCCGGCGATACCATTCCCATCGCCGTCACCTGGAGCGCCACGGGCGGCACCATCAGCGATTCGACCACGAGTCAGGGCGTTCACTACGGGCGCTACACGGCGGGTGCGCGGGCGGGCCGGTTCCACGTCGTCGCCCGTGACAGCAAGTCCGATTCCGTAACGGCGATCGTCTGGACGCTGGCACCGCCTCCCGCAGGCGCGTGCCTGAACGAGGCGGGCCCGAGCGTCGCCCTGAGCGGCGCGCAGACGTCGACCTACGAAACAACCAGCCTGGCCTCCTCGTCGAAGATCGACGCGACCACGGCGCAGTTTCTGCTCGACACGTCGGTGAACGTCGTGGTCCGGGTGGGAGGAGGGTCGGGCCTCTGCTGGTCGGGCGGCGAGATCCTGGGCCAGTTTCCCCCCGCGACGTCGTGGACCACGATGCACGACAAGTACGGGATGATCCCCGGCAGCCAGAGCAGCGCGGTCGGGGTCCGGATCGAGAATCTCACGGTCTTCGCGTACGGCAAGGGCGTCAGCTTCGACGATCCCGGCCTGGACACCGGGTTCACCATCCGCAACGCGCACTTCAAGTACATCCGCGACGATTGCGTCGAGGACGATTTCTTCAACGGCGGGACGATCGACTCCACGTTCCTCGACGGCTGCTATGACGCCGTCAGTTCGCAGGAAGACCCTGGTGCCACTCAGGGGGTCGACAATCTCATCACGATCACCAACTCCTTGGTGCGGCTGCAGGCGCTGGACTCGGTGTACTCCGGCCCCGTGCCCAACCACAACGCGTTCTGGAAGTGGAGCGACCTCGCGCCGAGCCTCGCCCTGTACAACAACGTGTTCCGTGCCGACGGGCCGTCCGAAGAGGGGAATGGCGCTCGCATGTACATGGCGCCGCCCCCCGGGAAGCTCGCCGACTGCAGGAACAACGTCATGGTCTGGCTCGGCTCCGGGTCGTTCCCGGAGACGCTCCCCACCACCTTCAACGGGCAGCAGTGCTTTACGATCATGACGGGCGCCGCGGGCCTGCAGTATTGGAACAACGCCGTGGCGCAGTGGCAGGCCGCCCATCCGGACCCGTTGCCCGACGTGGCGCCGCCGATCGTGTCGCTCTTCTCGCCGGGCATCTCGGGCAGCACGACGCTGACGGGTACCGTCACGATCATCGCGACCGCAGTGGACGATCGCGCGGTGGCGGGCGTGCAGCTCCAGCTGAACGGCCAGAACATCGGGGCGGAGGTGACGCAGGACGGCGTGAGTGGTGACGACGCGTTCGGCCCCACGCACTACGCGCTGACGTGGGACTCGCACGGCGTGGCGAACGGGACCTACACGCTCACGGCAATCGCTCGAGACACGGCCGGCCATACGACGACGTCCGCCGGCGTGACGGTGACGGTCAGTAACTGAGCCCGCGTCACGTCGTGCGCCACCGCACGTAGTGCCGGTATGGTCCGGGCAGCGCCATCCGCGCGAAGTTCTTCAGCCGCCGCACCAGTAGCGCGCGCTCCCAGCCGCGCAGGCCCGCGAGCTCCCGGATCCGGGACGCAGAGGTGGTGACTTTCACGGAAAAGCGGCCCAGCACCCAGCACCCGCCGACCCGCTGGGGTGCGAGCGTGGGCTCGCAGGTAAAGACATGATGGAACCCGGCCGCGGCGGCCGACTCGAGCACCAGCGGCGAGATGTCGCCGCCGGGGACGGCCGCGGTGGTGCAGGGCTCGCCCAGGAGGTCGGCGAGGCGCCCCCCGCTGGTGCGCCACTCCGTCGCCATCTGATCGGCCGTCTGCTCGCGGAAAATGTGGGGGTGCGAATGCGAGTGGCTGCCGACGACGTGCCCGCACGCGCGCAGGTACCTGATGCCGGCGGCGTCGAGGAAGGCCCGGGTCCCGATGCGCGCCGTCACGATGAAGAAATGCCCCCGCCAGCCGCGACGACACAGCTCGTCCCCCGCGTGCAAAGCACTCATGCCGCCGTCGTCGAACGTGAGCAGCAGCGCCCGGCCAGGCGTGGCACAGTCGATCGCCGTGACGAGCTGCGGTCGGGCCGCCGTCTCGGCTATCGCGTCGAGGTGCCGCGCGAACGCCGCCCGGCTGAGCTTGAAGGGCAGGGCGCCGGCGTCGTGAAACCCCGAGTCCCTCGCATCGTCCGTGACGTCGTGATAGGCGAACGCCGCGATGCGCTCAGGCACCGACACCATCAGCGCGACAAGGGCAAGGTGATGCCCGATGCCTGGCGCCGGGACCGCACGGCGAGGTCGAGCACGCACCGCAGGAATCCGAATCCGTAGCTGCCGTGCACCACCGGAAACACGGCCGCGAGCGCCAGGATGGTCGTCAGGCCCGCCTTGCGGCCGGCGAGGATGGAGCATCCCAGCACGCTCAGGAGGTACGCGCCGGCGGTGGTGGCGAACGCCACGCCCGCGGCGCCCACCCAGCGTCCCAGCAGCGCGGTCGCGCACAGCGTGAGCAGGAACACGGGTGGGACGAGTTGTCGCCCCGTCATCACGCGGCCCAGCTTGCGCACCACCAGCGGCTTGGAATAGCCGTACTGGTAGAACATCCGGGCCACCTGGCGCAGCGTCCCCCGGGCGTAGTAGCGGGCCACCACGTTCGGCACGAGCAGCACCCGCCCGCCGCGCCGGATGATGCGGGCGTTGAACTCGCTGTCCTCGTCGCGCTGCTTCTCGTCGAACAGGCCCAGTCGCTCGAACGTCTCGCGGCGACAGCAGAAGAACGCCACGTGGTCCACCCAGCGCGACTGTTGCGCACCGATGCGGAAGTACGCGTTGCCCACGCCGAAAGGGTGCGACAGCGCGATCGCGATCGCCTTCCCCATGGGCGTCTCGGTCACGGGCTCCGTGACCAGCACGCCGCCGACATTGTCGGCCCCCGTTTGCTGCAGGGCGGCCACGAGATCGCCGATGTAATTCCGCGGGTACACGGCATGGGCGTCCATCCGCACGAGGATGTCGCCCGAGGCGGCGCGAATCCCGATGTTGAGGGCGCTGGGCTGGATGCGCGCGGGGTTGTCGAGCACGCGGACGGTCGGGTGGCTGGCGTGGTAGCCGTCGAGGATCGCCCGCGTGCGATCGTCGCTGCGGCCGTCCACCACCAGCACTTCGATCCGCTCCTTGGGGTAGTCCGTGGCGACGATCGAGTTGAGGCAGCGCCCGATGTAGCCCTCCTCATTGCGGCACGGCACGATCACCGAGACCGACGGCAGGAGCCCGCCCGGCGCGCTCATCCGCGCACCGCCTCGAGCGGGACTCGGGGCCCGTGCGCCGGCAGCGCCTGGGGGGCGCGGGACAGGCCCGCGGCGACGCGCTTCAGGACCATGCGGCCCAGCTCGCTCACACCCTGGACCCACTCGCCGAGGGCGGGCCAGCGGTCGTCCGGGCTCCACATCTCGCTCGTGGTGCCGGGAGGCTGCGGCCCCAGCACCTCGCGCAGTCCTTCGAGAATGCCGGGATAGTGGTCGAGGCAGCCCGGAGGTGGTCCGGCGAGGATGTAGAGCACCCGTTTGACGTCGCCCCACAGCCAGCGACTCGTCACGCCGGTCTGGTAACCCAGGGGAGGCGGCACGCGCCGGCCCTGGAGCAGCCCCGTCCACAGGGCCGGAAAATCGACGCCCGCCGCCACGGCCAGCTCCAGCGAGCCCCAGAAGCGGCCGTTCACCTCCATGAGGCACGGCTCGCCGGCGCCGTCGTCGCGGAACTCGACCATGGCCGGTCCGTGCCACGCCATGGCGGAGAGGAGCCGGCTCGCCGGCTGCTGCAGCCGGGGATCGACGGGAATCGAGCGCCGCAGGCTCGAGCCCGAGCCCGACGGCCGGAAGTCGCGCAGCCGCTCGTGCGCGAACCACACGACGGGGTCGCCGTGGTCGTACAGCGCGAACACGCCCTTGCCCCGCCCCGGGACGAATCCCTGGACCACGGGCCAGAGATCGCCCTGCCGGGTGGCGAGGGCCGTCGCTTCGAGCGCCGCGGCATCGCGCACGTATTGCGGGCCGTGGTCCGCGACAAAGCGGCCGCCGTCCCAGAAGTCCGAGAACCGGGGCTTGAGGATGCAGGGGTACCCGACCGCCGCGGCAGCCGTGTGACACTCGGCGAGCGACCCCGGGAAGCGCGTCGGGGGAATCCGTACGCCGCAGGAGTCGGCCAGCTCCAGCGTGCGCGCCTTGTCGAAGGCGGAGAGCAACATCTCCTCGGGGCCGCAACCCACCGCCACGCCCGCCCCTTCCCACTCGGCGCGCTGGGCAGCGCACAGCACGCACGAGCGTTCCCGCTGGGGCAACACGACCGTGACGGCGTGCTCGCGCGCCCAGTGCCGCAACTCGGCGAACGCGGCCAGGGTCTCTCCGCTCTGACGGAACCGGGAGCGACAGTACCGTGACCATCCGGCCAATGGCCGACGTTCCGGACTGGCCACGAAGACCGTCGCCCCGGCCCGTCCGAGGGACCGCACGCACGCGAGCGCCTGATTGGTGTGCCCGTCCAGCACGAGGACCCGGCTGCCCGCGAGGTCAGGAGACCGCATCGGGTGCCTCGACGACCGCCAGGCCGGGGTTGCGCCGTGCGAGGACGGACCGATAGATGGCGATCACGTCCTGTGTCAGCTTGCACTCGTCCAGATCCTGGACGGCCTCATGGCCGGCGATGCGCTGCCTCGACCGCAGCACGCGCTCGAGCGCCGCGGCGATGGTCGCGGGCCGATCGTCGGCACACAACTCACACCCCGCGACGCCACGCAGCCGCGCAGGCACGTCGCCTACCGGGACCGAGACCACCGGCAGATTGCAGGCGAGCGCCTCCTTCACCACGTTGGGCGACCCTTCCTGCATCGACGTGAACACCAGCGCGTCGCACGCGTTCATGTAGAACGGCACGTCGCCATGCGGTACTCCCCAGGCGACGACCAACTCGGCCGGGAACGAACGGCTCAGCACGTCCATCGCCGCGCGCGCCAGGCCGAATCGCTTGCGCGGCAGCGCGGGGTCGCCGGCGAACAGCACCAACCGCGTGTCGACCGGCATGCCGAGGTGGCGCCGCGCTTCGTCCCGCGGGATGGGGCGGAAGAGGCTCAGGTCGAGGCCGGACGGGATCACGCGCGTCGGGACGGAGGGATGCACGAGCTGCCTCATGTGCTCCGACACGACGATGGACGTATCGGTGCGTCGGGCGATCGCCTGGCAGGCCAGTTTGAGCAACCGGCCACCCAACGTGAGGCGCCCGCGCGCATCCTCGATCCCCTGGAGGTCGTCTCCACGGAACGTCACGACGAGCGGCAGACGCTTGGGAAACGCCAGCAGTCCGCTCTGCCCGAATTGCGCGTGGACCAGGTCGTAGTGGCCGCGCGCCACGCGGCGACGAACCTGGAGCCAGGCCTTGACGTAATTCCAGGGCCTGCCGGCGCCCTTGAAGTGGAAGACGTCGACGTCCACCCCGGCCGCCCGCAGGAACTCCGCCTGACGCTTGATGAAGAACGTGGTGCGCGGGAGACCGTCGGGCACCGGCCACTCGCTGGTGATCATCAGGACCCTGAGCGCGGCAGCGGCGGTCATCAGGGCTGCCCCAGCACGGCCGGGCTCGCACTCCGGGCGTCGCCCATCCGCCAGAAGACGACCTGCCGCAAAGCGGCGCGCGCCGCGCCGGGATCGTCGTTGCGCAGCCTGACGCCGCCCCGCACCCAGGGAAACACCTCCCCGTACGCCGTCCACCGGTCTCGCAGGTACGCCACGGAGTACTCACCCTTGCGGGCGTAGGCCTCCTCCGGCCCGGTGTCGAGCAGCAGCGGCAACATCGGCGTCGGCGTGATCCGCTTCAGCCAGCGGATCCACCAGCGGGCGCGCTCGCTCGATACGTCCACCAGGATGTCGTAGAAATACCGGTCCATGATCAGCACCTGCCCCCGAATGCCCTCGATGTAGGCGCGGTAGCACAAGAACACCACCACATCGAGCGGGTAGATCAGACGCCGCACGACTTTGCTCCAGACGACGGCGTGGCGGATGCGGCGCAGCAGCGTCGCGATCGGACCGCGCGACGCCGCGGGCGTGGCGCTCCCCGAGCGGCGCCACGCCAGGCGCGCGGCGCCTTCGCGCAAGCGGCGCACGGCGGCGTATACGCCCACGTCGTGCTCGAGGTGCAGCACCGCCACGCGGTGGCGCTGCTCTTCCAGGGCGGAGCGCAACCACTCGATCAGCGTCGATTTCCCGGCGCCATCGAGACCCGAAAACGTGATCAACATGCCGACGGCCTGTCGAGCAGGACCCGTGCGGGCGGGTCTCGTCGATAAACCATTGCCATATATCCTGTTAGGCAGTGTTGTCGCAGCGGATACGGAGCCCTTTGTGGCAGCTGCGTTACAGCTGCGCGGGCGTCCCGATACGCCCCGGCAGGGACCGCGACAGGCGTTCGGCCGGCCACGCCACGGCGGCGCGAGCCACCACATGGCCCTCACTCGCGACCGCGTAGGCGAGGGCGAACCAGTAGAGCGGCGTGATGAACCAGTCCCCGCTCATGTTCGACACCATCACCATGAGCGTGAGGGCCAGGGGCAGCGTCCCGTCGGGCCCGGCGCGGGCCCGCCACGCGCTCCACAGGCACAGCCAGGTGCCGAACAGGAAGGGGATGGCGGCGGCGATGCCGGTCGCGCTCAGCACCTCGAGCACCGAGTTGTGCGTGCCGCGGCGGCGACGGACGCGCTCGTCGAGGCGGAGGCCGAGCTCGTACTTGTTGTTCGCGGGTCCCCAGCCGAACAGCGGGCGGTCGACGATCATGCCGACGACGGCCGGATAAATCCGCTCGCGGCCCGTGAGCGTGCCGGTCTCGAGCGTGTCCTCGAACCGGTTGCGCATCACCTCGGATTGGTAGGCCGCGACCGCGAGCCCCGCGATGACGAACAGCGCGAGCGCCATGTTGCGGAGGCGGTTGCCCAGGGTGCCGCCCTGGAACATGAAGGCCATGATGCCGCAGGCGAGGGCGAGAATACCGCCGCGCGATCCGGTGTCGGCCACCGCAATCGCGAGCAGGCCGATGAGCGGTGCGCCGACGAGCAGTCGCCGCCACGTCCGCCCCTGGCGCGCGAAGGTGAGGCCCACCAGCGCGACCAGCCCGGCTCCCAGGATCATGGCCGCGTGATTGGAGTTCTGACCCAATGCCGAAAGCCGGGCGCCGCCCGTCTGGACCTTGTGCACGGTCGTCATGATGCCCAGGAACGGCATGGCGGCGCGCACCACGCACGCGAGGCCGAGCGCGAGCAGCGCGCGCTGAGTGACGGCGGGCGACCGCATCAGGTTGCGCGCCACCCAGAAGATGAGGAACAGCTGCACCAGTGAAAACAGCATCTTCAGGACTTCGGTCCAGTAATCCGCCCCGTTGAGGAGCGTCGCGAGATGGTCGCGACCGCTGATCGCCGCCGCGACGACGAACATGTACAGGTAGAGCATGAACCACCGGGCGGGCCGCGAGGCACGACCGAAGCTGGTCCGCGGCTGCAGGATCGTCGTGGCCAGGAAGAGGACGCCCATGGCCGTGGGGATCTCGATCGGGAAGTCCCGCGCATCCCGATCGGAAAACTCGAAGGGGATGGAGCAGACGAACAGGTAGAACGCCCCGCACACGATCCGGTGCGCCAACGACGACGCGGTGGCCTGCCAGGGCCGGGGCGCAGCGGGCCGTGCGGCCGCGATGGCGGCCGTCATCGACCGACCATGCGCAGGCCGTGGCGTGCCTCGCGCACCCGCACCAGTACGGCGCGCCGAAATTCCGCCGGCAGGCCGGCGATGAGGGCGACACCGAGCAGCAGCGCGAACGACGCCGTGGCCCCGACCGCCCAGAGCGCCCAATGGCGGACCACGACGCGTTGACCCGCGTACGCGCAGGCGGCGAGCAGCAGGAGCATCACGACCAGGGGCCGCACGAACGTGCCGAGCGGCGGTTTGGGCGGCCGCCCCAGGCAGTTATGGGTGAGCATGGGGTAGGCGATGCTCTGCGTGAGCCGGCCGACCAACACGCCGACGCACAGGCCCACCATCCCGAACCGCCACGTCAAGAGCGTCGCGAGCGCGATCGTCACCGCCACCGTCGCCCCCGCCACATAGACGCGCGCCCGCGGTTGCAGCGCCGAGTCGATGATGAACGCGTCGCTCCGGATGAGCGTCGTCTGCGCCATGACGAGCACGATCAGCAGGTTGACGACGCCCCCGGCGTAGTTGTCGCTGCCCACCCACAGGGCGAGGAAGGAGCGATTCCAGAGGAGGATGGCGCCGCCCACGGCGGTGGCGAACAGCCAGGTGACGGCGAGCAGCTCGTATCGCAGCCGGGCGGCCTTGTCGTACTGCTGCCGGCCGATCACGCCGCCGATCCCCGGGATCACGCCGCCCGCGGCCAGCACGTGGACGTTCACCGCGAGACGCGCCGCATAGCCGGTGAGCACATACGACGCGACCGCCGCCGGCGAGACGAGTATTCCCAGGATGATGGCGTCGCTCGCGAGCAGCAACTTGGCGATCGCTTCGCCGACGGAGTACCAGGCGCTCAGGCCGAGCAGGGAGCGGACGTCGGCGCGGGTAGGGCGGGCGACGCCGAACCAGGGCACGTACCGCTTCACCACGATCCAGAAGGCGCCGCCGAGCAGCGCCGCGAACACGATCTGCGAGCCGGCGGCGCCCGCGAGGCCGAGCCCCAGCGCGATCGCGCCCGCGGTGAGCGCGCCCCCCACGATCTCGAGCCCGGCCTGCAGGCCCATGCGCTTGTAGCCGAGGTTCATCCCCCGCAGCACCGATTCGGGGAGCGAGGCGAGGTTCGCGAACAGCAGGCCCACCACCAGCAGGGCGACGGCGAGCCGCACGGCGGCATGCAACGCGGGCGGCGCCTGCGTGATGGCGGGGACCAGCCACACGAGCAGGGTGCCGGCCGCCAGGATCACCGGGAGGAACAACATCCACACGACGAAGGCCGCGCCCACGTAGCGTCGCTTGGCGTCGTCGTCGTCGCTCGTCTGCAGCGTCGCGACGACGAGGCGGAGGGCTTGCGTGGGGCGCCCGTCGCCCGCCGTCAGATAGCCCACCAGGCGCCCCAGCATCTCCCAGATGCCGTACAGCGAGCGTCCCAGCCCGGCGACGAGGATGGGGATGACGACGAAGTTGACCGCAATCCTGGCCGCGTAGTCGAGCAGCGAGGCGGCGACGTTGAGCGAGGCGCGCTGCGTCAGGCTCGCCGCCGGCCGGGGGCGCGCCGCGGCGGGGGCCGGGAGCTCCACGGCTTCAGTCGCCATTCGCGTCGCAGCGCAGCAGCTGCCGCAGCCGGTCGACCGTGCGATCGACCGCTTCGCCGTCACTCCCGAGCCGTACCACCCGCACGCCGTTCGCCGCCGTCAGCGCGGCGATCACTTCGCCGAACGCCTGCCGATACGCCGTGGCGAAGCGGCCGATTTCGCTGTCGCTGCCGCCCTTGATGCGATGGGGCTGGTCGCGCGTGCGGATCCGGCCGGCGAGCACGGGGTCCGGCGCATCGAGCAGCACCACGACGTCCACCGTCTCCGCCCAGTCCCTGATGACGGCTCGCCGCCACCGGGTCATGGTGTGGTCGGCGGCGCGCCCGCGCCCGAACAATTGGAGCCACGCCAGCGCGAACACGGGGCCCTCGTCGAGGACCACCAACGGCGCCTGGCGCGCCCGCCGGCGCGTGACCATCTGGTGCAGCGTGCGCAGCCGGATCATGTAGCGCATGTCGGCCCACGGGAGCGCCCGCGTCCGCAGGCACAGCGCCAGCAGGGTCGGCAACGACCGCACCGCGTTGAGCAGCCACCAGCCACGGGGCAGCTTCCATACGCTCGCCCGCATCACCCCCGGCCCCCGGGCGAGCCGCTGACTCAGCGTGCTCTTGCCCGTGCCCGCGGTGCCGACCAGCTCCGCAATCATCAGAGCGCCGACCAGATGAGGACCTTCAGGTCCTCGACGACCTCGGCGAGCGGCCGGCCGGCGTCGACGAACCGAGCGCCGCTCCCGGACCAGTCGGCACCCCGCACGATCCGGTTGCGGCTGCGCACGTAGTCCGCCGGCTCGGTGGTCTTGCGACGCACCGCCGCCTCGGGATCGATCTGCAGCACGATCAGGATGTCCGGGGCCAGGATGTGCTGGTAGTAGCGACGCTCGGCCTCGAGCAGCAGACGCCCGAGGCGGGTGCGGGCCAGCCGCGCCGCGAACTCCCCCAGCCGCGGGCCGGCGAGCTCCCAGTTCTGCGGGACCGGGTACCGCTCGCACAGCGCGACCCCGCCGGCGAGGGCGAACCGCCGTGCCTGCAGATACAGGCGGTAGCGGTCGCGGGCCGTGCAGAGATCGCGCAGGCAGGAGATGTAGCCCGGGAATTCGGGAGAGTCGTCGGCGGGCCTCTTTCCGATCACCCGGCGCACTTTCAGGAGCGCTCCCACCGCGAGGGTGAGCCAGGAGCGCGGCGGCCGGCCGAGATGCGCGGTCATCACGTCGAGCTCGGCGCCGAGCCATCGGGCGAGCTCCTGCACGCACGTCGACTTACCCGCGCCGTCGCCTCCCACCAGCGCGATCACGGTGCCGCCGTGCGCCAGCCGCTTTTTCGTCGAGTCCCCCCCGAGTCGGCCCCGCAGCGTGACGATCGAGCGGGCGGTACGCCAGAGCTTCAAGCTCAAGGGCGCCTGCTTGGAATGGGCCCGCAGCCGGTCGTGCAACTCCCGCCGCAGCGCGAGACGGCGCCAGCGAGAGTAGCCCGGTCGCAGCGAGGCGAGACATTCGTCCACGAAGGCCAGATCGACGGTGGGGAGATGCTGCGCCATCACGTCCTCCAGGCGGTGTAGCTGCGCCTCTTTGAGCAGCGCGTCGAGCTCCCCCTGGATGGCCTTGAGCCAGCCCGGCTCTCCGACCAGGGCATCGCGCCAGCGGTAGCGTTGCACCATGCGGATCGCGAACACGAGCAGCTCGAAGTCCGGTGCAGGTGTGCGAAACACATTGTGATGGGTGGTGGATTGGAGCAGCGCTCGCTCGAAGGGAAGCCGGTAGATGGTGGTCCAGAAGCCGCCGGTGAGCAGCTGGTAGTGCACGTGCACGTGGATGAGACGTCCCGTGGCCCGATCGAGCCCGAAGCAGCTCTCCAGTCCCGCGACCCGCGCTTCCCAGGGAGGCGTGGCGCGCCGGAAGCCCAGCTCCTCGAGCACCGCGGTGAAACGGGGTTCTGTAGAGCGCTCCACCAGCAGATCGATGTCGCCCTGTCCCGACATCCAGCGGCGCTTCTTCCAGCTGCCTTTCCACTGGCAGCAGTACATCACGTCCCGCCGTTCCAGCGCCTCGCCCAGCTCGAGGACCAGGGAGCGCGGGCGGCCGGAAGCGACGTCGGGCGCGGAGGGGTCGACCAGCGGGCGGCTCGGCATCACGCTTCGGCGAGGCAGGAGACGTGCCCCGGGCACATCGTGTAACTCATGACCCCGCATACCATTGGCTGCGATGAGCCGGCGCGGATGGCGGCGCTGTGGCAGGCTCCTTACAGCTACGTGGGCGTTACGATGCGGCGGTTTCGCGCCCGGCCGGTCAGTGACACGAGGCGCTCCCCGAATCGGTGGCGGTCTGGCCTGCCACCGGGACGAACTGCCAGGCATACGAGCCGTCGTACAGCGTGAGCTTCAGGACGCCGTACACACCGCTGATCCGTGCCTCGCTGTTCGGGATGATCAGCGTGTTGGGGCTGTCCAGTCCTTCTCCCCCGGTGCCCACGATGATCTCACGGATGCCGTTCAGGGGATCGGCCGCGCCCGCCGGCGTCTGCGGCGCGAACCGCTCGTAGTCACGCATATGCCCGTTGATGATCAGCTCTGCATGGGCGGCGTAGAGGTCGTCCCAGAACGGCTTCACGGACGACGTGGGCGAGGACGACGTCGACGTGGTCGAGTAGAAGCGCGGGTTGTGCCACAGCGCGAGTACGCACTGCTTGGTGGTGGCCGCGAGGTCGGCCTTGAGCCAGGTCTCCTGCGGAGAGCCCGCGGCTGTCGCGACGAAGCTCGAGTTGCCGTTCAGCACGACGATGTGCCAGGCGCCCAGGTCGTAGCTGTAGTATCCCTTGGTGGGGTCGCCTGCGGCCGTCCCGAAGTAGCCGAAGTATCCGGCCGCCGTGGCGCTCGAGTCGTAGTCGTGATTGCCGATCACGGGGTAGGTGCGCGCCTTGTGGCGGCCCCAGCTCGGATCGTAACAGTTCTGATAGGTGGCGGCCGTCCCGTTGGGATAGGCGGCGTCGCCCAGGGCGAAGACGGTGCCCGCAATGCCGTCGAGCAGGCTCGCCGTCGCTTCGTCGTTGGTGCGATCGCAGCGCGCGACGTTGCCCGCACCCACCAGCGTCACCGAGGCTACCGGCTGCGTGATCGTGACCGTGGTCGTGGCGGAGCCCACCGCCCCGTCCTTGTCCGTCACGCTCACCTGTACCACGGCCGTCCCCGCGGCGCCGTACGCGTGCGTCGCCGCGATGGGTGACGCCTGGCTGGCCGTGGTTCCGGTGGTCTGCACGCCGCCATCGCCCCAATCGATCGCATACGACCAGGGCGCGTCGTTCCTGCCGGGATCGGCGAACGTCGCATTCAGCGCGAAGGGCGCGCCGGTGGTGACGGTCTGGCTCGGTCCCGCATTCACCGTCGGAGTCGCGTTGGCGATCGTCACAGTCGTGGTGACCGGCGCGCTCGCCGCACCGCGCGCGTCGGTCACCGTGAGCGTCGCCGCGTAGGCGCCGTTGTCGACGTAGCTGTGGGTCGGCTTGACGCCCGTACCGGACGCGCCGTCGCCGAAGCTCCACGCGTAGCTCAACGCGTCTGCGTCGGGGTCGGACGATGCGCTCCCGTCGAAGGCGATCGCTGCGCCTTCGGAGCCGGCGTAGGGTCCTCCCGCCACCGCGGTAGGCGGCCGATTCGTCGCGCTGACGTTTACGGCCGCGGTGGCCGAGCCGGTCGCTCCGTCCTTGTCCGCGACGGTGATCCGGACGGTGTCCGTCCCCGCTGCGGCGTAGGTGTGCGTGGCCGTGATCGCGCTCGCTTGGCTCGTGGCGCTTCCGGTCGTCTGCGCCGAGCTGTCCCCCCACGCGATCGTAAACGCCCAGGGGCCGTCGTTCACGCCGGCGTCGCTGAAGGTGGCGCTGAACGTGAAGGTCACTCCGGCGGTCGCCGCCTGGGCGCCTGCGCTCGCGACCGGCGCGGCGTTGGCGATGGTGGCCGTGGTGCTCGCCGCGGGGCTCGCGGCGCCGCGAGCGTCCGTGACCGTGAGCGTCACGGAGTAGCTGCCGTTGTCGGCGTAGACATGGGTCGGCTTCACGCCGCTGCCGGTGCTGCCATCACCGAAGGTCCAGGCGTAGCTCACGGTCTCGCCATCCGGGTCGGACGACCCGCTGGCGTCGAAGGCGACCGAGCCGCCCTCGATGCCCGTGTACGGTCCTCCGACGGCGGCGCTGGGCGGGTGATTCGTGGCCGACGGGGCATCGTGGCAGGTTCCGCTGCCGGCATCCGTGAACGTCTTCCCCGCCACAGGGATGAAGCGCCAGGCGTACCCTCCGGAGGAGAGCGTCAGCTTGAGAACGCCGAAGGTGACGTCGTTGCGCACCTCGGAGTTCGGGAGCGGCGTACCCAGCGTGAACAGGCCGGCGCCCCCGGTGCCCGCGATGAACTCGCGGATCCCGGTGAGCGGGTCGGCCACGCCGCGCGGGGTCTGGGGCGCGAACCGCTCATAGTCGTGGTCGTGCCCGCTGACGACGATCTCGGCGCCAAAGTCGTAGAGCGCTTGCCACAGCGCCCGGACCGACGTATCGGCCAACATGCCGGACGTGTAGAGCGGATGGTGGAAATAGGCGAACGTGCAGCGCTTGGTGCTCGACGCGAGGTCGGCGCGCAGCCACTGTTCCTGCGGCGAGCCGGCCCAGTGCGCAATCATGGAGTTCAGGGCGACGACATGCCAATCGCCCAGGTCGTAGCTGTAATAGCCCTTGCTCGGGTCCCCTGCGGCGGCGCCGAAGTACGCGAAATACGGGGCGGCGCCGGGCTGGCTGTAGTCGTGATTGCCCGGCGCGGGCCTGGTGCGGGCCTTCTGGCGGCCCCACGTGGGACCGTAGCAGTTCGCGAGGTCGGTGGTCGATCCCTCTGGATAGGCGTTGTCGCCGGCGGTGAATACCGTGCCGGGAATGGTGTCCAGCAGGTTCGCGGTGAGGGAGTCGCTGGTCTTGGCGCAGTCCGCGATGTCGCCTGCTCCCACCATCACGGCCGTGGTGGCTGTCGTGAGCGCCACGGCGAGCGAATCCGCTCCCGACCTGCCCGCACTGTTGGTGACGGTGACGCGCACGCTGTCCGTGCCGAGCGTGGGGTAGACGTGAGACGCGCCAATGGGTGAGCTCTGGGTCGTCGTGCTGCCGGTCGCGGCGGGAGACCCGTCGCCCCAAGCGATCGTGTACGACCATGGGGCATCGTTCGGTCCCGGATCGCTGAACGTGACCGCGACGCTCACCGTATCGCCGGGGTGCGCCTGCATGTCGGGGCCGGCGTTCACGAACGGTGCCGGAGGCGGTGCGGCGTAGCACGTGCCGCTCCCCGCATCACTCGCGGCTTGGCCCGGCACCGGAACGAACTGCCAGGAGTACGACCCGTCGGCGAGCGTGAGCTTCAGGACGCCGTACGCGCCGCTGATCCGCACCTCGCTGTTCGCCGTGATCAACGTGCTCGCGGCGTCGAGCCCCTCGCCCCCCGTGCCCACGATGATCTCGCGGATCCCGGTCACCGGGTCGGCGACGCCGGTCGGCGCCTGTGGCGCGAACCGCTCGTAGTCGCGCATGTGCGCGTTGACGATCAGCGTGGCGTGCGCGGCATAGAGGTCGTCCCAGAACGGCTTCACCGACGAACTCGGTGAGAACGAGCTGGACGTGGTGGAGTAGAAGCGCGGATTGTGCCACATCGCGAGCAGGCACTGCTTGGTGGTGGCTGCGAGATCCGCTTTCAGCCACGTCTCCTGGGGCGAGCCCGCCGCGGTCGAGACGAAACTGGTGTTGCTGTTCAGGACGACGATGTGCCAGGCACCGAGATCGTAGCTGTAGTAGCCCTTGCTCGGCTCTCCCGCGCCGGCGCCGAAGTAGCCGAAGTAGCCGGCGGCGGTGGCGCTCGAGTCATAGTCGTGGTTGCCCAGGACCGGGTACGTGCGGGCCTTGTGGCGGCCCCAACTGGCATTGTAGCAGTTGGAGTAGGTCGTTGCCGTGCCGTTGGGATACGCGGCGTCGCCCAGCGCGAACACGGTGCCGGGGATTCCGTCCAGCAGCGCCGCCGTGGCTTCGTCGTTGGCGCGGTCGCAGCGCGCGATGTTCCCGGCACCGACCAGCGTGACCGCGCCGACAGGCACCGTCGCGAAGCTGGGCCGGGCCGCGGTCCGCTGAATGGGGGCCTCGGGTCCCTGGTCGCTGCGACATGTGATGATGGCCAGCAGCGCGACGAGCGCGCGGGAGGCGGCGGCGAGGGGACGCGCACGGGTGTGCATCACGTACTCCTTCTGCATGTTGCGTGCTCGCAACGGTCAACCGTTAACCGGCTCGGGCGCGACGAGTTGAGCCGCGAAGCGGCAGGCGCTCGGCCGCCCGTTGTGGCAGCTCCCTTACAAATGGGCGGTAGCCGTACGACGGGATGTCCCGCGGTCGAGGGCGAGCAGCCCCCGCGCCTGGATCAGCTCCGGCGGATCGCCCGAGGAGCGGCGCCCGAACACGGTCGCGGCGATCATGCGCACGGTGCGGGCGACGAGCGCGGCGTCGTAGGCGAGCGACGCCCGGCGGACATAGACCAGGTCGAGCGCCAGTCGCAGCGGCAGCAGTCGCTCCACGTAGCCGCGCTCCGGATCGCTGCACCCGACGATCGTGTCGCCGTGGGCGTAGTCGTACAGCGTGCCGGGGCTCGTGAGCCCCGGGCGCACGCCCAGCAACTCGCGGTGCTCCGGCCCATAGTGGTGGCGCACGATGTCGGGATGCTCGGGCCGCGGTCCGACGATCGACATCTCGCCGCGCAGGATGTTGACGAGCTGTGGCAGCTCATCGACCTTGGCGCGCCGCAGCCACGCCCCGAACCGGAACACGCGGGGATCCCGATCGGCGGTGATGACGCTCTTGAACGCCCCGTGGTTCACCCGCATGGTGCGGAGCTTGTACATCGTGAACGGCCGGCCGTTGCGCCCCGTCAGGCGCGCGCGGTACAGGATCGGGGTGCGATCGGAGAGCCAGACGCCGAGCGCCGCGAGGGACAGGAGCGGGCTGAGCAGCACCAGCGCGACCACCGAGAGCAACACGTCCAGCCCCCGCTTGAGGATGGCGCTCATGGCAGCATCGCCCGCGCGCCTTCGACGGTGGGACGCGCCCAGGGGACTGCTCGACCGGGATCGGTGTCCGAACGACGGCCGGCCGGAGACGGGTGCCGCGCCAAGCCGCTCTCCCGTAGCACGGCGGCGAAGCGCTCGCTCAACGCGCCCGCGGCCCAGGCGAACATCATCGAGGCGAAGTCGAAGCGCTTCCAGACGTAGGCCGCGGGGATGGTGGGTGGCTCGATGCCGAACAGCCGCTGCCGCAGGAGGTCCCACGCCCGCACGAACGGGAACGCGCAGCGGTTCACCGCGCCGTGCAGGTAGACGAAGGCGCCCGAGCAGCGGCCCTGCGCCCGGAGATAGGCGAAGAAGGCGCGGCGCAGCGCGCGGTTGGCGGGGTAGGTGCGCCGCTCGACGATGGCCTTCTTCCGTCCCCCGAACAACGCCCGCGGCACGCCCGCCGTCTCGAGGATGCGCCGTGGGATGGGCCGCTCGTAGCCCGAGCCCAGGCGCCAGGGCGCCATCTCGTCCGACAGCGAGATCGCCGAGATATCCCGCACCGCGTGGGCGAACAGCGATGGCACCGCGATGTTGACGAATCCCGCTTTGAGCCTGATCTCCGACAACATCAAGGCGGTCGTGTCGCCGCGCACCAGTCCCGCCTCCTGATAGGCGCGCTCCCAGCGGTTCACGTCCCACATCTCGTCTCCCTGGAATCCGGTGAACAGGACGGCCGGCGCGCCGCGTTGCTGCAGCTGTCTGGCGAGCGGATGCAGGACCGTCATCGTGGGCGCGCAGCCCGGCGCGAGGAAGTACAGCTCGTCCCCGTCGACGCGGGCGGTCCGGCGGTCGATATAGACCGTGCGGAGGCCGAGCACGTCGGCGATCGGCTTCCCGTCGTCGATGGCCGCGCGCCGGCTGAGCCACGAGGGGATGTGCGAGTTGGAGCGCCGGCTGGTGAAACACGTCGCGATGCCGAGCGGTGCGACCAGCGCGGCGCTGGCGGCCGAGTCGTAGCCCGAGGAGATCGTCGCGAACGCCGTCATGGGCAGGCGCCGCTCGGGGCTGGCGTAATTGGCCCGCAACCGGCCCAGCGCCTCCCCGACCAGGGCGCGGTAGTGGGCGAACGACGTGAGGTGCGGCGCACGCCGCAGCGACTCGAAGGTGAGCCCGCCCGCGGCGACCACCAGGCTCTCATCGTAGACCTGGTAGAACGAGCGGACCTCCGGATGCGTGATCGTGAAGCTGCGGGGGTAGCGCCCGACGCCGTGCCGGATGGCGTACGTTTCCGCGCGATACTGGTGCGCGGGGTTGAGCGTGGCGCCGGTGAAGGCGAGCAGCAGCGCCAGGCTGTTCGAGACCACGATGCGCTCCTGGTATCGGCAATACAGCAGCCGGTTCACCAGCGCGCTCGAGGGGACGAAATGCAGCCGGTCCTGCTGGACGCGGATGCCGCTCCCGAAGAAGTGCGGGCTCGTGTGAAAGGCGCCGGCCCGGAACTCCTCATCCCACACGCCCTCGACCATCCACTCCGGCGAGTGCTCGACGGACGAGCCGTGGTAGACGATCGCCTCGTCGCCGTCCGCGGTGGCGCTCGCGACCCAGGCGAGCTGTGGCAGCCCGCTGATCTCGCGGAACCGGAGCACGGGCCGGGTCATGCGGCCGCCCCCCGTCCCACGATGACCGCCCGCGCTCGCGCGATCACGCCGCGCCGGGCGTCCGACGGCAGTCCGACCGCGAACGCCAGGGCCACGGCGAGCGCCACGCTCACGGTCACGCCCCCGATCCACACCAGCCACCCGGAGACGACGAGACGACTCCCGAGCGCCGCGGCGCCGGCGAACAGCAGCGCCGTCGCCACCAGGGGCCGCGCCGCAGGCCAGTTGGTCTCCGGCGTCGCTCCACCGAGACAGGCGCGGGCGAGACCCGGATAGGCCAGGGTCTGCACCGCCCGGCCCGTCACGATGCCGAGGCAGAGACCCGGGAGGCCGAGCCAGCGCGTGAGCGCGACCATCGCGGCCAGCGACACGACCGCCGCCGCGGCGCCGACCCGCACCCGGCGCCAGGGGTGCAGCGCGGCGTCGATGATGTTGGAGTCGGTGCGGATGAACGCGGTCTGCACCGCGGTGATCACGATGAGCAGGTCCACGACCGTGCCCGCCCATTGGCCGCCGCCGATCCACAGCGTCACGAACGAGTGGTTCCACACCAGGATGGTCACGCCCGCCGCCGTGACGAACAGCCACGTGAGAGAGAAGATCTCGCGGCGCACGAGGGCCGCCCAGGCGAACTGTCCCCGGCCGATGAGGCCGCCCAGGCCCGGCATGGCGGCCGTGACCGCCGCGCTGTGCAGGTTCACGGCGGTACGCGCGGCATAGCTCGTGAGGACGTAGGTGGTGACCACCGAGGGCGACAGCATGAACCCGAGGATGACGAGATCGCTCGCCAGCAGCAGCTTGGCGATGACGTCGCCCAGGGAGAGCCAGCCGCTCATCGCGAACAGGGCGCGCAGGTCGGCGCGGGTGGGGCGTGCGGCGCCGAACCACGCGACGTAGCTCCGCGCGATCCCCCAGTAGCACAAGCCGGTGAGGGCGGCGACCACGAGCTGCGCCGCCCCCACTCCGGCGAGTCCCAGCCCGGCGTAGGCGGCCGCCGCCGTCAGCACGCCGCCCACGACGCTCAACCCCGCCTGCAGCTCCATGCGCTTGTAGCCGAGGTTCACGCCGAACAGGACCGATTCCGGCACGGCGAGCAGACCGCCCAGGAGGACCGCGCCGACGAGTGCCGCGCACGCGAGCCGCACGGTCCCCGCGAGCGCGGGCGCGACGCCGGCGAGCGTCGGCGCGAGCCAGGTGACGACCGCGCCGGCGGCGGCGGCGAGGGGCAGGAACAACAGCCACACCGCCAGGGCGCCGCCCACCGCCCGCCGCTGTGCGTCCGTGTCGCGCGCGGCCTGACGGCTCGCCACCACGAGGCGCAGCGCCTCGGGCGGGCGGCCGCTCACCGGCGCGACGTAGCTGGTCAGGCGGCCGAGCATCTCGAACACACCGTAGAACGCCTGGCCGAGGCGGCTCACCAGGATGGGCGTGAGCACCAGGCCCACGACGATCTTCGCGCCGTACTCGAGCCCGTAGGCGACGACCGTGAGCGACGCCTTCTGGGTGAGGGTGGGGGGATGCGCCGTCTCCGGCGCCCCCCGGCGCGCGCCGAGCAGCGTCGGGACGGTCATGACGCGGCCGCCACGACGTGGAGCCGCTCGCCGATGCGCTGGACGAGATACGCCGCCAGGGAGAAAGCACACGTAAACGCGGGCGACACGGCGTTGAGGACGTGGAACGAGCGGTCGTCTCCCTCGTAGCGGAAGTCCATCTCCAGGCGGTGCTCCCGCACGTCGAGCAGCTGGGCGCGGATCCCCGTCGACCCCCAGCGGCGGAACGCCGCCGGGTGGATGCCGTCGACCAGGCCCGCGGCCCGCCGCACCAGGCCGCGTCGGCCGTGGGTACGCAGCTCCGCCAGGGCGAGACGCCGGAACCCGAAGTCGTCGCGCCACAGCATCCCCAGCTCGCGGGCGGCGATCGTCAGACACTCGTCCAGCCGGAAGTTGCGCCACCCGTCGTACTGCTCGCGCCACAGCGCGGGCGCCGCGGTCGGTCCGATCTTCACGGCGCCGTCCCCCCCCAGTCGGCGGGTGACGTGGACGCCGAGAAACGGGTTGGCGAGCGCCGGCACGGGGTACACGTGAGTGCGCACGCCGGGTGCGCCGGGCTCGGCCAGGAGGTAGCGTCCGCGAAACGGCAGGATGCGGTAGCGCTCGGAGAACCCGTAATCGCGCGCCACGCGGTCGGCGTACAGCCCGGCCGCGTTCACGAGATAGCCGGCGTCGATGGTGCCGGCCGAGGTGAAGACTCCGCCGCGGCCGCGCCCCCGGTAGGCCACGCCGGTGAGGACCGCGATGTCGGCCGCACCCGCATCGGCCACCAAACTCGCGACGACCTCGGTCGGCTGCACGGTCGCGGTACGGGGGGAGAACAGCGCCCGCTCGTACGTCCGGGCACGGGGCTCGAGGCGGCGGACGTCGTCCGCGGACAACATCTCGAGCGGCACGCCAGTGGCGCGGCCGCGGCGCTGCAGCTCGTCGAGGCCGGGGAGATCCGCGGCGTCGCGCGCGACCACCAGCTTGCCGCAGCGGTCGAGCGGCAGGCCGCGCTCAACGCAGTAGGCGGCGAGCCGGCGGTTGCCTTCGCGCGTCAGCCGCGCCTTGAGCGTATCGGCCGTGTAGTAGAAGCCGGCGTGGAGCACGCCCGAGTTGCGGCCGCTCGCGTGCAGACCGCAGGCGGGCTCTTTCTCGAGCAGTGTGACCGAGCAGTCACCATGGCGGCGCTTGAGCTCGAGGGCGAGCGTGAGGCCGAGGATGCCGCCCCCTACCACGAGGAAGTCGGTCGTTCTCGGTGCCATGACCAAGGTCGTGCCACTCAGACCGGGGTGGGCTCGCGGGCGGCGGTCCAGTCCCCCCGCCGGCGTCGCGGCGTCGTGAGCGTCTGCCTGAGCGCCTGGACGTTGTGGTAGGCGGAATTCTGGTAGTTGCGCAGTGCGGGCTCCGCGCGCACGGCGGCCGCGACTTCGCGGATGCCCGCCGCCACCGTCCACTCGGGCTCGAATCCCAGCACGCGGCGGATCTTCGCGAAGCTGACGCGATAGTCCCGCAGGTCGGTGCCGTCGCGTGCCCGTGCCACTTGAACGTCGCCGACGATCTCGGCCACCAGGTCGCCCAGGTCCGCGATCGTGTGGTTCAAGGCGTCGCCGCCGACGTTGAAGACCTCGCCGGCGACGCGCTCGGCGGGAGCCTCGAGCGCGGCGATGAACGCCCGCGCGGCATCGCGGCAGTGCACGTTGGGCCGCCACTGGTTGCCGCCGGTGATGGTGATTCCGCCGTCCACCACCGCCCGCACGGCGAGCGTGTTCACCACGAGGTCGAAGCGCATCCGGGGCGACAGTCCGAACACCGTGGAGAGTCGGAGCACCACGGGCTCCACGTCGCCGGCGCGGTCGAACAGGATACTCTCGCTCAGCACGCGCGTGCGCGCGTACAGAGACACGGGGTTGAGCCGGGATTGCTCGGTCAGGGCGCCGCCGCCGCTGGCGCCGTACACGCTGCAGCTCGAGGCGAAGACCAGCCGCCGCACGCGGTGGAAGTTGCACGCCTCGATGAGGATCTTCGTCGCCGTGTAGTTGAGATTGATCGTCTCTTCGGGGTCGAGATTGCACGCGGGATCGCCCACGATGGCGGCGAGGGCGATCACGCCGTGCACGTCGCGCAGCGCGCGGCCCACGTCGCGGCTGGAGCAGACGTCCCCGGCCAGCACTTCGAGCCGCGGATGCGCGAGCCCCTCGATCCCGGCCCGACCGTAGTCGAATCGGTCCAACATCCGCACGCTGTAGCCCCGGTCCAGGAGCATGCGCGTGAGATGCGAGCCGATGAAACCGGCCCCGCCGGTCACGAGCACGCGGCGGCTGCCGTCCGGCGTGGGGTGAGCGGTCGGCGCGGAGGGCGCCCCGTCGAGCAGCTCGTGCAGCGTGACGCTCCCGGGACGGTGGACGTCGCGCCCCCGGACGAACCGGTCGATGCCGCCGACCGCCCGTACCCGGATCCCGACCTCCTCGAGGCGGCGGCCGAGCGCGCGCACCACGGCGCGGGTGGCCGAGGGCATCGCCACGATCACCTCGCGCACATCGTGACCCTGCGCCAGCGCGAGGGCGTCGCGCACCCCTCCCAGCACCGGCACGCCGTTGAGCAGGGCGCCGTGCTTCGCGGGATCGTCGTCGAGGAACCCGACCAGCTGCACGCCCGGTGCGGCGCCCTGCATCAGCTCGCGCCCGATGGACAAGCCGTGCTGGCCCGCCCCGGCGATCAGCACGCGGTGGGGAGGGGCGGCGCTCGTGCCCGACGCGTGCGCCCGCTGCTTGGCTTCGGCCACCGACCAGCGACGCAGCGCGCGCACGCCCACCGACAGGAACAGCATGAGCAGCACCACCAGCAGCAGGGTGGCCACCGACATGCCCAACGTCCCGAGCCCCCGCAGCGCGAGCAGCGCGCCCAGCACGACGCTGCTCGACACGCTGAGCGTGACCGCCTCCCGCATGCTGGTGTAGCGCCAGATGGCCCGATAGCTGCCGCCCAACCCGTCCGCGACCACCAGGACGAGTCCTACCAGCAGGGCCAGCGCGGCGGTCTCGCCCACGCCGACCGTGCCGACGCCTTCGCTCACGGCCACCGCCGTCACGACGGCGCACGCGCCGCAGCAAAAGTCCACGCCCACCTTCACGGCGCGCCGCACGCCCGCGTGGCGCAGCCCGCGGTCGAGGGCCCGCACGGGCCAGAAGAAGAGTCCCTGCGCGACTTGATCCAGCTCGAGGCGGGTCGAAGTCATCTCAGCCCTGGTTGAGGGTGGCGCGAGCCTGCCGGGCGTGTGTTGCCGCCCGGCTGCTTATCACGTCTCGTGCCCGACGGCGGCAGGCGGTGTCGCGGCGCCGCGCGCGCCCGCCTGCTACTCAACGGCCACACTTTAGTCACAATCGTGTATCAGCCGACCGCCGCGCCCGCGCGCAGCGTGCGCCGCACGGTCATGAACACCTCGGCCGCGTCCATGCAGCACTGATTGCCCCAGGCGCGGGCGCGATGGCGCAGCGCGTCGAGGGAGCGCGGGTGAGGATACGGGCGCACCTCGCTCTCGTAGCAGGCCATGGCGGCGATCTTCTGCTCGAGCGTCGTCGAGATGTCCACCCACGTGTCCGGGATGAAGCTGCGCGGGTAGCCCCACTCGGTGCTGCTGGCGGTGTCGAAGGCGTACACCGCTTCGATGAACGGCTCGATCGGACGCGTGGCGACGAGCGCGGCCCGGAACAGGAGCTCGTGATCCTGGTTGGCGTCGCCTCCGAACTGGCAGTAGATGACGGACGGGCGCAGCTCGCGCACCGCGCGCTCCAGCGGCACGATGAGGTCGAGCAGCGACTGCGTGTCGAGCCGCTGATCGGGAAATCCCAGGGGCCGGGACTCCACCAGGCCGAGCGTGCGCGCGGCGCGGCGCATGTGCTCCGCCTGGCCTGCACCGCCGGGCCCGTAGCGCAGCGACTCTCCCTCGCACGCGATCACGGCCGTGACCTCGTCGCCCGCGCGGGCGTGCAGGGCGAGCGTGCCGCCGCACCCCAGCAGCTCGTCGTCCGGATGGGCCGCGATGACCAGGACGCGACGGCTCATGGGACTGGGACCTCAGCGCCGGTGCCGGCGCACGACGTCGAGCACGGCCTCGATCACGTCGCGCGCGTCGGCGTCGCTCAGCCCGGCGCTCAAGGGCAGGCTCAGCATCCGCTGATAGTTCGAGTTCGCCACCGGAAAGCTGTCGGGCTGGTAGCGATACTTGTCCCGGTAGTAGGGGTGCAGATGAATCGGAATGAAGTGCACCGAGGTGCCGATGTTCCGCTGCCGCAGCTCTTCGACGAAGCCATCGCGGTCGATGCGCAGCACGCCGGGCACGAGGCGCAGCACGTACAGGTGCCAGGCGTGCTCCACCTCGGGGCGGCGCGCCGGAAGCTCGAGCGCGTCCTCCGGCGCGAACGCCGCGTCGTACATCCGGACCACGGCCCGGCGCCGCTCCTGGAAGCCGGCGAGCTTGCGCAGCTGCCACAGCCCCAGCGCGGCCTGGATGTCGGTCATGTTGTACTTGAAGCCCGGCACCACGATCTCGTAGAACCAGCTCCCACCCTTGTCGTAGCGCTTCCAGGCGTCCCGGCTCATGCCGTGCAGGCTCACGATGCGGGCGCGATCGAGAAACGCCGCGTCGCCCGTGAGCATCCCGCCCTCGGCGGTCGTGAGGTTCTTGGTCGCGTAGAAGCTGAAGGCGACGGGGTTGTCGCCCGCGCCGATGAGACGGCCGCGGTGCTTCGCCGCCACGGCGTGCGCCGCGTCCTCGATCACCGCGAGCCGGTGCGCCGCCGCGAGCTCGCCGATGCGGTCGAGGTCGGCCGGGTGGCCGGCGTAATGCACGGGAAGAATGGCGCGGGTGCGAGGCGTGATCGCCGCAGCCACCAGCGCGGCGTCGATGTTCAAGGTGTCCGGTTCCACGTCCACCAGGACGGGACGAGCGCCCACATGCTCGATGACGTTGACCGAGGCCGCGAACGTCGTCGGCGTCGTGATGACCTCGGCCCCGGGGCCGATGCCCAGCGTCACCAGCGCCGTGTGGAGGCCCGCGGTGCACGAGTTGAGCGCCAGCGCGCCGGTCGCGCCGATATAGGCGGCGAACTCCTGCTCGAAGCGCTTGGTCTTGGGCCCGGTCGTGATCCAGCTCGACCGCAGCGTGTCGACGACCTCGGCGATCTCTTCCTCGCCGATGAGCGGAGGAGCGAACGGCAGGAAATCCCGCCGCGCGGGTGTGGGGACCGAGGCAGTCGAGGCAGCCGGTATCGTCGTCATGCCGTCACAGTGGTGGGTGCGTCGTGTGGGGAAGCAGGTTGCATGCACCAGATCGCACGCCGCGGCGCCTTGCGGTGGAAGGGGTTACGCCGAGGGTGGGCGAGTGGCGTGCGGCGCGATGCCGCGACCGAGTTACAACTCCGCGGGCGTTCTGCGACGCTGCGCCCCTCTGGCGTACCGCGCCGCGGGCGCGCGCCGGGACGGGGCTCGCGGTATCGACCTTGCGCCGCGCTGTCGCTCGGGGAGGATCGAGCGGATGAGCACCAGCGCGCGAGCTATGTGGGCGGTGATAGGTGGCGCCATCCTTCTGGTGGGGGCCGGCCGGGCGCGGCCCACGGCCGCCCCGTGCAGCGCCCGCCCGGGGGCCTTCTCGATCCTCGGCCGCCAGACGCAGGCGTACGACCGCGAGCGGCTGGCGGCCGGCACGGTCGTCGACGCGAGCGGCGCGCAGTTCGTCCTTCCCACCACCAAGCACATCGTGATCCATGTCGCAGGTGGTGAGGGGATGTGTTGGAGCGGCGGGGAAGCGTTGGGGGCGTTTCCACCCGATGCCTCGTGGAACACGATCCACGAGACGTACGGCATGGTGGTGGGCGTCACCAATCGCGCCGGCGCAGCGGCGTTCACGGTCGAGAATTTCACGGCGTTCGCCTACGGGAAGGGCGTCAGTCTCGATGCCGGCGGCGACGGCGACTGGACCATCCGCAACGTGCACGTCGTGTACGGGCGGGACGATTGCATCGAGAACGACTGGTACAACACCGGTCTCATCGACTCGTCGTTCTTCGACGGCTGCTACGACGTCATGAGCTCGCTCCAGGATCCCGGTCTCGACGTGCCGGATGGCCAGGCCAACGTGGTGACGATCCGCAATTCACTGCTGCGCCTCCAGGTGATGGATGGGATCTACGAGACGCGCGAAGCAATCCCCCGCCACGAGGCCTTCTGGAAATGGAGCGCCACGCGAGGGCCCAGGCTGAACCTGCGCAACAACGTCTTTTTCACGGACGACTCATCCGTGTCGTCGAACCACGCCGACATGTACATGGCGCCCCCGCCGGGGCGTCTGAACGAGTGCGCCGGCAACATCATGATCTGGGAGGGCAATGGTCCGTTTCCGGAGCGCCTGCCGAGCTGCTTCACGCTCGAGACGGGGACGCGGGGCCTCGCGCTGTGGGACAGCGTGGTCGCGCTATGGAAAGCGCGCCACCCGTACGCGTCGCCCGACGTGGCCCCGCCCGTGGTGTCGCTGTTCCAGCCGGGACCCGGCGGCACGAGCGTCCTCAGCGGCACGATCGACCTGGTCGCGACGGCGGTGGATGACCGGGGGGTAGCCGGCGTTCAGTTCCGCCTGGACGGCCGCGACATCGGGTCCGAAGTCGTCACGCCGACGCTGGTTCGGAGAGACCGATTCACGAAGTATGCGCTGCGCTGGGATTCCCGTGCCGTGCCGAATGGGTCGTACGCCCTCACCGCGAGCGCGCGCGATGCCGTCGGCAACCGGGCGACCGCGGGCATCGTGATGGTGACGGTCAGGAACTGACGCGGTGGCTTAGACGATGTGCGGGCCGACGGGCATGCCGCTGAACGTGGCCGCGTGCGCCGGCAGGTCCAGCTCGAAGAAGAAGCAGGTCCCCCAGCCGGGGCGGGTCTCGAGCTGGAGCGTCGTGCCCTGCGCCCGCACGAGCTTGCGCGTGATCGCGAGGCCGAGGCCGGTGCCCGAGAAGCAGTAGGCGTCGCGGCCGCGGGCGCGTCGGAACGGCTGGAACAGCGTCGCGAGCGCGTCGGGGTTCACGCCCGGCCCGGAGTCGTGGACGGAGAAGCGCACGGGCCCATCGGGCCGCTCCTCGCACGTGATCTCCACGAAGCCCTGCTCGGTGAACTTGATGGCGTTGGTCGTCAGGTTGAGGAGCACGCGCGACAGCGCCACGGGGTGGCCTACCCGGCGGTCCCTCGCGGGCAGCCCGAAGCGCAGCGACAGGCCTTTCTCCTCGGCCAGCGGTCGCACGACGCTGCGGATCGATTCGAACAGCTCCGCGACGGAGAACGGTGTGACCTCGCGATCGGCCAGCTCGTCGCCGCCGCGCGCCAGCTCGATCGTGTCGCTCACGATGGACGAGAGTCCCAGCGCCGCGCTGTAGATCAACCCCAGCTGGCGGTGCTGCACCGGGTTCACGCCGCCGCTCTGCCCCCGCTGCAGCGTCTCGGCCAGGAACAGGATCGACGTGAGCGGCGAGCGCAGGTCGTGGATCACCTCGACCAGCAGATCGAGACCCTGCACGCCGTTGAGATGGGACTCGAGCTGGCGCACCTCGTGGCGGTCGATGGCCTGCCGCACCTGCTCCAGCGCGTTCAAGGGACCGAGCATGGCGGCGGGGGACACGGGCGGGGCCCCGGCCGACCAGGCGCGCAACAGCTCCGCGCGCAGCATGTCGACCAGACGCTGGCCGAGCCCCGCCGCGGGCCGGGGCAGGAGCTCGGTGACGTAGCCGGGCCGCTCCTGGTCGACCGCGAGGGCGAGCGCCGAGAGCAGACCCGCGACGACTTCGTCGTCGGCGGCGGGCAGCCCGCCGCCGGCCGCCTCGTCGCGCCAGCGGCGCGCGACGCGCCGGGTGGCGGCGGTGATGATGGCCGAGGCCACGCCCGCCAGCGGCGCATCGAGTGCCAGCGGCGACAGGGCCTGCGGCGGCAGGGCCGCCACCGGCGAACTCGCCTCGAACGCGCCGTCGCGCTCGGGACTCGCTCTCACTCGTCTTCCGATCCGGGCAACAGGTTGCGCTGCAGGCCGTGCCGGCTCATCAGCCGGTAGAACGTCGTACGGTCGACCTTGGCCAACCGCGCCGCCTTGGAGAGGTTGCCGCCGGCGCGGATCACCACGCGCGTGAGGAAGCGGCGGTCGAAGCGCGCGAGCAGCCGGTCGCGCGCCTCGTAATAGCTCTCGCCCGCGTCGACCGTATCGTCCACCGCCCCCAGCTCGGGGTCGGACCCGTTGTCGCTGATGAACGGGATGTCCTCGGGCCGCACGTCGGCGCCGGGCTCGAGCAGCACGACGGCGTGCTCGATCACGTTCTGCAGCTCGCGCACGTTCCCTGGCCAGGAGTGGGCCCGCAGCGCCCAGATCGCGGCCTTGGAAAGATGCGGTACCGGCTCTTCCCCCGCGCGATGGCGGTTCCAGTAGAATGTGAGGAAGTGCTCGGCGAGGAGCGGGATGTCGTCCACCCGCTCGCGCAGCGCCGGCACGTGGATCGGCACCACGCGCAGGCGGTAGTACAGATCCTCGCGCAGCGCACCCGCCGCGACTGCTTCTTCGGGATCGCGATTGGTGGCGGCGATGAAGCGCACGTTCACGACCGCGTCCGTGGTTTCGCTGCCCACGCGCCGCACCACGCCGTCCTGAATCACGCGCAGCAGCTTCGCCTGGATCGGCTTCGACATCTCGATCAGCTCGTCCAGGAACATGGTCCCGCCGTTGGCGGTCTCGAGCAGCCCGGGTTTGTCGCGCACCGCGCCTGTGAACGCGCCCTTGCAGTGCCCGAACATCTCCGACTCGAGCAGCATCTCGGGCAGCGCGGCGCAGTTCACGGCGACCACCGGCCGGCTGGCCCGCCGACTGCGATGATGGATGAATTGCGCGATCAGCTCCTTGCCGCTGCCGCTCTCGCCCGTGATGAACACGGACGCATCGGTCGCGGCGACGCGGCGGGCCAGGGCGATCGTCTCGCGATACTTGGGCGCGTTGCCCAGCACCGCGATGCGGTCGCCCGGCTCGACCACGCCGCCCTGCTCGTGCAGCACGCGCGACTCGCGCGCCACCGCCACGGCGTGCGCGGCCCGCCCCACGAGGATCTGCAGCTGGCTGCCCGTGAACGGCTTGGGGAGAAAGTCCCACGCGCCCGCGCGCAGCACTTCGAGACTCGCCTCGACGCTCGGCTTCCCGGTGATGACGATCGCGATCGTCTCGGGATTGGCGGCGAGCGCGGTGGCGAGCAGCTCGCTGCCGCTCACCGGCGTCATGTAGAGATCGAGCAGCACGATGTCGAAGGGACGACGCCGCAACATGTCGAGCGCTTCCTCGCCGCGCCCGGTCACCGTCACGTTGTAGCCCTCGACGCCCAGCACGCTGGCGCAGCTCTCGCGCAGCGTGCGCTCGTCGTCGGCGACGAGAATACGGATGCTGGGCTTGGTGGCCGGCTCGACGGGAACGAGCTGCGCGAGCGTACGGGCAGGTGCCGGCGATGCAGGATGTGCAACCGCCAGGGAACTCTCGGCAAACCTCGACATCGGAGTCTCCGCGAACTGTGTGTTGCCGCGGCGGCGAACTCGATGAGGTGTAAAAACCGCACGCGAGCGAGCCTCATCTGGACCGGCGCGACCGCCAATACTAGCATGGTTTCGGTGGCAGCGTGAGGGGCATCACACGACTCGTGTGCATTCCGCGCGGACGGCAGACGACGATCAGTGACTACCATCTTGTATCAGGGGTGATACAGGCCAGGCGCCGCGCCCGAAACGCGCCGGAGCGGAGCCCGCTATCCGGTCATGACGTAAGGAGTTGACGGGACCGGGGCCCGCCAGGGTCGCGGTATCGCCCTTGCGGTGTGCCTCGGGCACGATCGTGCAGACCCGCTCCGTACTTCCCGAAGGATGCGACCCGACCATGGCCGGCGACTCGCTCATGCCCTCCCGCAGCACGGCTCCACTCGCCGTGACGAACGAGCCCGAGCAACCCCAGCAGCCCGAGTGGTTGCGCTATCTCTCCGCGGTGCGCCGCTTCGGCTGGCTGGTCGTCGCGGTGACGCTGGCCGTTACCGGTCTCGGCGTCGTCGCCGCGGTGCTCATGCCGCCGAGCTACGTGGCGCAGGCCATCGTGTGGATCCGCGTTCCGAACAAAGAGCCGCGCAACGAAGGGCCCATCTGGCAGGGTCAGCTGCCGATCTCCTCCGGATGGATGGAGCTGCTGCAATCCTACGCGGTACTCGACTACGCGGTGCGGTCGCGGCGCCTGTACCTCCATCCCGGCCTGCCCGGCGACTCCGACGTGCTCGGGACGCTCGCGATCAAGGAGCACGTGCTGCCGGGCGAGTACCGGCTGGTGGTGGACGATACGGCTCCTCGCTTTGCGCTGTTCGCAGTCTCGTCGCTCGATCCGGTGGCGCGCGGCGGGGCCGGCGATTCCGTGGCCCCCGACCTGGGGCTCGCGTGGGTGCCGCCCGCCGCGGCGCTGGCGCCCGGGCGTGAGGTCACATTCACGCTGGACGCGCCCTATGAAGCGACCCTGAAGCTGGCGGATCAGCTGAAGGTGAGCGCGGACCTCGACGGGAACTTCCTTCACATGCAGCTCGGAGGCCGCGATCCCGTGGCTATCGCCGCGACCGTGAACACGGTGGCCGAGCGGTTCGTCGCGGTGGCCGCGGGCTTGAAGCGCGACAACCTGGGCGAGCTCACCGGCATCCTCGGCGCGCAGCTGGCACAAGGGCAGGCCGCGTTGCGGAGCGCCGAAGACGCGCTGCGCGCGTTCCGCGTGGGCGCCGTGACCACACTCGCGGAGGGCGCCGGGTCGGTGGCCCAGAACACGCAATACCAGCGGGACCCGTTGTTCGCCGGGCTGGTCGAGATGAAGGTGAGCCTCGACGAGGTGCGGCGCGACCGCGCAGCGATCGACCGGCTGCTGCGCCAGGGGATCGACTCCGGCGTGTCGGTGGACGCGCTGGCGATGGTCGGCGCGGTGCAGCGCTCCACCGAGCTGGTCCAGGCGCTGCGCGATCTCACCGCGAAGCAGGCCGAGCTGCGCGCCCTCCGGGGGCACTACACCGACGACAACCCGCCCGTGCGGCGGGCCGCGGCCGAGGCGGAGGCCCTCGGCCGGCGCACGATTCCAGCCCTCGCGTCGTCGCTCGCCGCCGAGCTGCGGGTGCGGGAGACGGAGCTGGCGGAGCGGGTGGCGACGGCGTCCACCGGTCTCCAGCAGGTGCCGCCGCTGGCGGTGGAGGAAGCGCGGCTGCAGCGCAACGTGACGCTGGCGGAGCAGGCCGTCACCAACCTGCAGCAGCGCTACGAGGAGGCCCGCCTCGCGGAAGTGAGCAGCATTCCGGACGTGCGCCTGCTGGATCGCGCCATCGCGCCGCATCGTCCCGTGGGGCACATCGGCGCGATCCTCATCGCCCTGGCGATGGTCGGTGGGCTGGGCCTCGGTATGACGGGCGCGGTGGTGCTCGACAGCACGGACCGCCGCGTGCGCCACCCCGACGACGTCACGCGGGCGATGGGGCTCGCGATCCTGGGCGCCGTGCCGCACGTGGACTGGCGCAACGGCAAGCGCGACGCCGCGGTGGCGCAGGTGATCGAGGCGTTGCGCGGCATCCGGCTGAACGTGGTGCACCGGCACGGCAGCGCCGGGCCGGTACGGCTCACGATCACGAGCCCGGGCAAGAGCGACGGCAAATCGTTCGTCGCGTCGAATCTCGCGCTGGCCTTCGCCGACACCGGACTGCGCACCCTGCTCGTGGACGGCGACGTGCGGCGCGGGCGGCTGCATCGGACGCTGGGCGCCGCGCGGCGGCCGGGTCTCACGGACCTGCTCGAAGGCAGCGTCGGGTGGGATCAGGTGGTGCAGGCCACGCCGTACAAGAACCTGTCGTTCATTTCCTGCGGCCTACGCAGCCAGGCCGGCCCGGCGCTGCTCAGCTCGGCCACCATGGCCCGCTTGCTCGACGGCGTGCGGACGAGCTACGACGCGGTCGTGGTCGACAGCCCGCCCCTCGCCGCGGGCGCCGACGGACTCGCCCTGGCGACGGTGACCGGGAGCCTGGTCCTGGTGCTGCGGGCGGGCGTGAGCGACCGCGAGCTGACGGAGACGAAGCTCGGCGTGCTGACGCACCTGCCGGTGCGCGTGCTCGGGGCCGTCCTGAACGACGTGCGACCGGGGGGCGCGTACCGCTACTACTCCTATTATCTCGAAGGGTACGAAGCGCACGACGAGCCGGATGCGGCGCAGGCGCGGGTGCTGCGCGGCCCCGTCGAGGAGCCGGTGACGCGGTAGCTACTGAGGGGTGGGGCGGCTCACGAACTGCCGGATCGCGCCCGCGTCGCTTCCCTCTTCTTGCGCGGCCCGCAAGGCGTGCAGCGCGCGCGCCAGCAGCACGGCGGGATCGAGCGCCGCGGTGCGAAATCCCGAGCGCGCGTCGTACCCCGCCCGCAGGCGCAGCGGCCGCTCCGCGGCCGCCGTCACTCCCCCCAGGACGAGGATCGGCGCGGCGAGCACCCCGCCGAGGCGATGAAACAGGCGCACCGCGCCGGCGGCGTCGGTGTCGGGCGCGAGCACCGCGAACTCGCGGGGGCCCAGCCGGCCGACGGTGTCCGCGGCCCGGGCGGCGGTGCGGAGCGCCCGCGCCAGCGAGTCGACGGACGCCGAGCCGTTCGGCTCGGGCGCGAGCACGACGCACGCGAGCGACGCGTCGCGCCGGTCCACCTGCGCCGCCAGCTCGCGGGCGCGGCGCTCGAGCCCGCGCGCGTTGTACAGGCCGGTGCGCGGATCGAGCAGGCCGCCGTCGCGCGCCGCGTCGGCGTCGAGCTTGGCCCGCACGTGCCCCTCGAGCCGCAGCAGGAACTCCTCGGTGTCGAGTGGCTGGCCCCACACCCCGTTCGCCCCCGCCCGCAGCGCGTCGATCACCCCGGCCCGGGCGAGCGGTCCCGGGTTGGTCACGAGGATGGGCGTGCTGGGCGTGAGGTAGGGGTCGACACGCAGGGCGCGGCACAACGCCAGGACGTCGGTCTCGGGGAGCCCGCTGTCGAGGATGATGACGTCGGGCCCGGAGCGGCGCGCGCCCTCGAGCGCATCGTGCCCGGTATAGGCCTTGAGGACCGCGTAGCCGGCGGGCCGCAGAACGCTTTCGAGCGATCGGGTCACCCACTCTTGTGCGTTCGCAATCAGCACGAGCGGGGCGTGAGCGGGCGTCGCGAGGACCGGCATGCGCGCAGTAGGTGCATACCGCGTGCGCAGGGGCGGCGGCGGCAACTCGTTGGCGTCAAGCCGCTTGAAATGGAAACCGGGCCCCCGGGACCGGCCGTCGCGGTGATCTGCCAACAAGGCTGTAACGCACCTGCGGCGTTTGCCGGGCGCGCGCCGCGGCCGAGCGGGCGGGGGACCGCGGCCTCAATCTTGATAGAGCATGGCAGCACGATGCGGTGTCTGCGGTGCAGCGAGATGCAGGCGGAGGCGCGACGGCCCGAGCTCAGCCCACCTACGGTCGGTGTGGGGGCGGGGGTGGTGTGCGCCTCTTGCGGAGTCATGCTCGGGCCGGTCGACATCGCGTCGCGTCTGGTCGCGAAGCTGGCGCAACTGAGACGGTTCGGCCTCGCGGGGTCGGACGACGTGCTCGGCCCGCCCCCCTCCGGCACGCGGGATCGCTGAGCGATGTGCGGCATCATCGGGTACGTGGGGCGGCGGGAAGCGGCGCCGATTCTGGTCGAGGGGTTGCATCGGCTGGAGTACCGGGGCTACGACTCGGCGGGGCTGGCGGTGCAGAACGGGGCCGGCGTGATGGTGACGAAGCTGGCGGGGCGCGTACGGGCGTTGGGGGAGCTGCTGGGGCGCGCGCCGCTGCACGGGACGAGCGGCATCGCGCACACCCGCTGGGCCACGCACGGCGCCCCCACCACGCGCAACGCGCATCCCCACACGGATTGCAGCGGCACCCTGGCGCTCGTGCACAACGGGATCATCGAGAACGCCGACGCGTTGCGGGCGGTGCTGGAGCGCGGCGGCCACCGCTTCACCACCGAAACCGACACGGAGATCCTGGCGCACCTGATCGAGGAGGCGGTGGGGCAGACCCTCGAGGCGCGGGTGATCGCGGCGCTGGCGCTGGTGGAGGGGACGTACGGGCTGGCGGTCGTGTCGGCGACGGAGCCGGGGAAGATCGTGGTGGCGCGGCAGGGATCGCCGGTGCTGCTGGGAATCGGCGACGACGAGCTGTTCGTGGCGTCGGACGCGTCGGCGGTGCTGGAGCACACGCGCTCCGTCGTGTATCTGGACGACGGCGACATCGCGGTCCTCACGCCGGCGGGGTACTCGGTGCTGGATCGGGAGTCGCACGTGCAGCTCCGCGCGGTGGACGACGTCTCCTGGGACGTGACCCAGATCGAGCTGGGCGGCTACGCCCACTTCATGCTCAAGGAGATCATGGAGCAGCCCGAGACCGTGCGGGCCACGCTGCGCGGGCGGCTCCTGCCCGAGGCGGGGAGCGCGCGCCTGGATGGCCTCAACCTCACTCCCGAGGAGTGCCGCGCGATCCAGCGCATCGTGATCGTGGCGTGCGGCACTTCGTGGCACGCGGGACTGGTGGGCCGCGACGTGATCGAGGAGCTGGCCGGGATCCCGGTGCAGGTGGAGTACGCGTCGGAGTACCGCTACCGGCGGCCGCTCGTGGCCCCGGGGACGCTGACGCTGGCGATCTCGCAGTCGGGGGAGACCGCGGACACGCTGGAGGCGCTGCGCGCGGCGCGGGCCGCGGGGTCGCGCGTGGTGGGGATCGTCAACGTGGTGGGGAGCACGATCGCGCGCGAATGCGGGGGCGGCATCTACCTGCATGCGGGGCCCGAGGTCGGCGTGGCGTCGACCAAGGCCTTCACGTCGCAGATCGTGTCCCTGGCCCTGTTGGGGTTGTACCTGGGCCGGGCGCGCGGGCTCCCGGCGGAGCGGGGCCGGGAGCTGATTTGCCGCCTGATCCAGCTGCCCCAGCTCGTGACGCGCACGCTGGCGCTCGAGCCGGACGTCCAGGCACTGGCGGCGCGCTTCGCCGACGCGCGCAATTTCCTGTATCTGGGGCGGGGCGTGAATTTCCCGGCGGCGCTCGAGGGCGCCTTGAAGCTCAAGGAGATCTCCTACATCCATGCCGAGGGCTACCCGGCGGCGGAGATGAAGCACGGACCGATCGCGCTGATCGACGCGGCCATGCCCGTCGTGTTCGTCGCGCCGCGGGACGCCGTGTACGCGAAAGTGCGCTCGAACATGCAGGAGGTGAAGGCGCGGGGCGGGCGCATCATCGCCGTGACCACCGAAGGGAGCGATGATCTGTCGGGCCTCGTCGAGCATCAGCTGCGCGTACCGGCGACCGCGCCGCTGCTGTCTCCGGTGCTGACGACCATTCCCCTGCAGCTGCTCGCGTACCACATTGCGGTGCAGCGCGGCTGCGACGTCGACCGACCCCGCAACCTCGCCAAAAGCGTCACCGTGGAGTAACTGCCGATGCCATCCAGGAACGTCCTCGCCATGCTCGCGTTCGTATCACTGTCCGCCACGGCGCAACAGCCGACCGGCGACGGCCACCGCATGCAGGCCACGCGTCCCGAGCTCGAGGCGAGCCTCGGGCGGCTGCGGGAGCTGGGGCGGTCCGGCCCGGGCCCCGCGTGGCTCGAGGCCGAGACGAGCTACGTCCGCTCGCGGCTCGACGCCGGCGACTTCCGCGCCGGCGACCGCGTGCTGCTCGCGGTGGAAGACCCCATGCTGGGCGCCGACCGACCGCCGCTGGGGGGAAAGTCCCAGGAGCAGCAGCTGTCCGACACGTTCACCGTCGGCGTCGGGCCGGAGATCGTCCTGCCCGTGGTGGGAGCGGTCTCGCTGCGGGGGACGCTGCGCTCGGAGCTCGAGCCGGTGATGATCCGCGCCATCGGCCGCTACATCCGCGATCCCGTCGCGCACGCGCGCTCGCTCGTGAGCGTGGGCGTGACCGGCGAGGTGGCGCGGCCCGGGTTCTACGGCCTGCCGCCCGACGCCGTCGTGTCGGCGGTGCTCAACGCCGCCGGCGGTCCGACCAAGGACGCCAGGATGGACAAGCTCAAGCTCGAGCGGGACGGGCGGGCCCTGTTCGAGGGAAAGACCCTGCGACGGGCCATCGAGCAGGGAGCGACGCTCGACGCGCTCCACGTGCGGTCCGGAGACCAGCTGCTCGTGCCGTCGAAGCAGCACGGGGACATGTACGGACCGCTGCGGTTCCTCGCCGTGCTGCTCAGCATTCCGGTGACGATATACACGCTCACGCACCTGCACTGACCGCGCGACCTCGCCCGATGGGTCACCGTAAAGCCGCCCCTCCCCCGGTGCTGTGGGACGACGGGTACGAGGCGACGGCACCACGCGCGCGTCTCGTGCGCCGGCTGGCGCTCGGCGCGGGAGTGGTGAGCGTGCTCGCGGGCGCCGCGCTGTCCGGCGTCCGGCTCGCCGGGCGTAGCGCGACACCGGCGCCTGAGCTCGTCACCCCCCCGCCTACGCCCCCGCCCTCCTCGCCGCCCCAGGCGGCGCCCGTCGCGGCCGCACCCGTAGAGCCGGCGCCGCCACGAGACACCGCGCCTCCGCTCCCGCCGCCACGTCCCCGGCGGCCGGCCGTCGTCGCGGCGGGGCGCCTGTTCGTGGGGGCGACGCCGTGGGGTGAGCTGCACATCGACGGCCGCCTCATCGGCCATACGCCCATCGCGGCCCTGGTGATTGCGGCCGGGTGGCATCAGGTGCGCATCGTGCGCGACGGATTCGCGCCGTTCGAGCAGCGCATCCAGGTAGCGCCCGGCGCGGACGTGCGGCTCACCGGCGTCGTGCTCCAGCCCTTTCATCTATAAGGCGGGACGGGTGCGCCTGCCTGAGGCAGGCGCGCAACAGGGTGTCGGGGGCGCCACGGCCCCTTTTTTGAACACTGTCGACGCGATGCTGTGTCGACGTTGCAGCGGACTCGAATCGGCGGCCCCGTCCCCTCAGGCCCCTGCGGCCCCCGCGCCCACGACGCTGGGTGTGTTGTCCGTCGTGTTGTGCGTGCGCTGCGGCGCCCCGTTCGGTCCCGAAGACTTGACCGCGCAGCACGTCGCCGTGCTGGCCGAGCTGAACCGCTTCGGCCTCACCGGCCGGGACGGGCTTCTCAAGGCGCCGCTGCCCGAGACGAAGAGTCCCTCAGCGTAAATACCGCCACCTCCGGCGGACAAAAAAACCGGGCCGGAATCAGCACCGTGCCGACGCCGCGCGAGACGTACAGCGGCGCCAGCGTGTCGCGGTACCAGCCCCCCACGAAACGGCCGCTCCCCCAGGGCGTGTACGGCGCGTAGAACGGCAGGCGGATCTGGCCGCCATGCGTGTGGCCGGTGAGGATCGCGGCGGGCCGGGGAAAGCGGTCGCGCGGCACGCCGTCCACGAACCCCGGCGCATGCACCATCCAGATCGCCGGATCGGCGGCATCGAGCCCGCGTACGGCGGCGGCGAGGTCGGGCTCTCCGGCCACCGGGTCGTCGACGCCCACCAGCGTGAGCTCCGCGCCGCGGAGCGACACGCGCGCGCTCGAGTTGTAGAGCAGCTCCACACCGGCCTGGTCGTACGTCCGCTCTCCCCGGCCGCGATCGATCCCGCCGTCGTGCTCCCAGTTTCCCAGCGTGGCGAACGTCGCTTGGGTACCGCGCGCCGCGCGTGCCCAGTCGCCCAGCACCGGCAGGTCCCGACGGTAGTTGCAGATGTCGCCGATCAGGAGGACGACGTCGGGGCGCTCCCGCTCGAGCAGCACGAGGGTGGCGCGCGCCGCGCGCGAAAAGTGGCGGTGCAGATGCACGTCCGTGATGCAAGCGAGGCGCACGCCGGCGAGGCGCGGGTCGAGCCCGGGGATCGCGAGATCGTGTCGGGTGAGCTCGATCGCCGCCGGCTCCCGTATGAACCCGTCGCCCAACACGGCGGCGGCGAGCGCACCCCCCGTGGCGGTGAGAAAGCGGCGGCGCGTGAGCACGGGAGGGGGACCCATGGCACATAAGGTAGAAGGGGACGAGGGACGAGGGGCGGGGGACGTGGACGGGGACCTTTGAGGTGCGTCCCGTAACGTTAAGCGCTGCACCAGTTCGCGCCGCCGCCCCCGGCGTAGCCGCCCTGAATTGCGGCCGCGACGACCAGTGTGGCGTTGCCGTCACGCCGCACCTGATCACCAAGGGCGTGGTCGCGGGGCGACGCCGCTCGAGTTGCGACGCGGGATGACGTGCGGGAAAACCTCCCGCGGACCCCACGCGGGAGCGGCGGGACGTGCGCAATGTCACGGCGGCGTCGGTCACTCGCGCGTGACGACGCCGTTACGCGGCTGGTACACGGTTTGCTCCCGGGCGCCTGGAACACCGCCGGCGGCACATGGCGGCGGCGCAACGGCCAAGGGAGGGCTTTGTGCGGATCGGCTTCTTGATGGGTCGGTCGTTCACCGAGGATCGCCACCAAGCCGACATTCTCAGCTGGCTGCGGCAGTGGGGGGCGACGGCGGAGCCGCTGCATCTCGGCGACGACCTGATCGACGTCGCGCGCGTGAGTCTGGACCATGACCTCTTCGTCCTGAAGAGCCGCAGCGACCTCGCGATGAGCGTGGCCGCCGACCTGCATGGGGCCGGCGCCCGGCTGCTCAATCCGTACCCCGTCTCCGCCCTGCTGCGCGACCGGGTCGTGACGTTCCGCCTGCTCCGGGCGGCGGGTGTGCCCGTGCCCGAGACGTTCGTCGCGTCCCATGCCAGTCAGTTACTGCCCGCGCTCGACCGCGGCCCGCTCATCATCAAGCCGTACCGCCGCCACAAGAAGCACGGTACCGAGGTGGTCACGAACGCGGCGGAGCTCGCGGCGCTGGGCCACATTGGAGACCCGGTTTTCGCCCAGCGGTACCATCCGCCGGACGGGCCGGATCGGACCGTGTACTCGATCGGGTCCGAGCTGTTCGGCGTGCTGCGCGGCCAGCACGACGTGCCCTTTCCGCTCTCGCCGGAGCTCGTCGACATCGCGCGTCGCTGTGGCACGGCCCTCGGCATCGACCTGTTCGGCGTCAGCGTGGTGGAGAGCGGCGGCCGCGCGTACGTAGTCGACATGTCGAGCTTCCCCGGGTTCCGCGGGGTGCCGGAGGCGGCCCGGCGCGTGGCCAAGTACGTCCACGCGGCCGCCCAGCGCGCCGTGTGCGGCGAGCCGGTGGTGCCGGCGGAGCTGCAACGGACGGCGGGCCGGGCGGCGACGCATCGCGCCCTCAAGGGCTCGAGCCTGCAGCTGGTGCTCGGCGCCCTGTCCGGCACCGAGGCGACGCCGCAGGAGCTCGCCCAGATCGAAAGCGTGGTCGACGACATCCGGTTGCGCGCCAGGGCGGCGACCTCGCCGCCGCGGGTGCGGCCGGGACGTCCCCGCCGGGACAGTCGCCCCACCCAGCCGCCGTCCCCACCGCGCGTGGCGATGTACTCGCAGGGGATGGTCGGGTTCGGCCACATCCGCCGCAACGCGTCGATCGCCCAGGCGTTGCGCAGCTCCGCGCTGCAGCCGGGCATCGTGATGATCGCGGAGGCGTGGCAGGCCGGGGCGCTGCTCCTCCCGGAAGGCGTGGACTGCGTGACGCTGCCGGCACTGCGCCGCGAGGCCGACGGGGCATACAACCCGCGCTTCCTGCTGGACGTGTCCGATCAGGACTTGATCGCCCTGCGCACCAGGGTCATCCGCAGCACCATCGAGGTGTTCGACCCCGACGTGCTGGTGGTGGACTACCTGCCGCTGGGCGTCGCGGGTGAGCTCGCCACGACGCTCGAGCGGCTGCGCGCGCGCGGCAACACGCGCTGCGTGCTGGGGCTGCGCGAGGTGCTGTACGACAGCGAGACGGTGCGCCGCACCTGGGCCGACCGGGCCAACCTGGACGCGATTCGCGACTGCTACGACGCCGTCTGGATCTACGGCGATCCGGCCGTGTTCGACCCGGTGCGGGAGTACGGCCTCGGCGCCGACGTGGCGGCCAAGGCGCGCTACACGGGGTACCTGGACCAGCGCCCCCGCCTCGACCTCGCCGCGGCGGCCCACGCCGATTCCCTGGTGGCCAACCTGCCGCCCGGCAAGATCGCGCTCTGTCTCGTGGGGGGCGGTCACGACGGCGAGGCGCTGGCCGAGGCGTTCCTCCAGACCGAGCTGCCGCGGGACATGACCGGGGTGCTCGTGACGGGCCCGCTCATGCCGTGGGAGCAGCGCCAGCGCGTGCGCGACGACGCGCAGCAACGCTCCCGCTTCCGGGTGCTCGACTTCGTGCCCGAGCCGATCTCGCTGATCGAGCGCGCCGACCGCGTCATCGCCATGGGCGGCTACAACACGTGCTGCGAGATCCTCTCGTTCGAGAAGCACGCCCTCATCGTGCCGCGCGTGGCCCCGGAGACGGAGCAGTGGATTCGTGCCCAGCGCCTGCGCGATCTGGGACTGGTGGACGTGCTGCATCCCGACCAGCTCGACGCGCGCGCGTTGAGCGAGTGGCTGGCCCGCGATCCGGGCCCGCCGCCCGTCGTACGCGACCGCGTCGATTTGGGCGGGCTGACCCGCATCCCCACCTTGCTGACGGAGCTGCTGGGCGCGGCGGCGCGGCCGGTGTCGCTCGCCGTGTGACGGGCGCCATCATGCCTGGCTCCGGCCCGACCCGCACCCTGCTGCTGTACGCGCAGGATCACAAGGGCCTGGGGCACATCACGCGTACCCTCACCATCGCGCGCCACGTGCTCGCCGCGTATCCGAGCGCCGTGGCGTACGTGGCGACCGAGTCGCCCATCACGCGCGACTTCGTCCTGCCGGAGCGGTGCGACTACGTCAAGCTCCCCACCCGGCAGGGCGCGCCGCGGCCCCGGCCGGGCGCGGGCGATGCCGCGGACGACGCCCGCTTCCGGCGGTTGCGCGCGCAGCTGTTGCGCGAAGTCGCGCTGGGGTTGGCCCCGGACCTGGTGCTGGTGGATCACGAGCCCTTGGGGCACAAGGGAGAGTTTCGCGACGGGCTGTGCGCCCTCAAGGAGCGCAGCCCGGACACGAAGTTCGTGTTCGGGCTGCGCGACATCATGGACGACATCGGTCGCATTCGGGCACAGTGGCAGGAGCTGGGCGTGTACGACGCGCTGGAGCACGTGTACGACGGGATCGCGGTGTACGGCCAGCCCGATCTGTTCGACGTGGCGGACGCCTACGCCATCCCGCAGTCGGTCCGCCCCAAGCTGCACTACTGCGGCTACGTGGTGCGCGACGTTCCCACGGTCGATCCCGCCGACGTGCGCCGCCGCTACGGCCTGCCCGAGCAGGGGCCGTTGCTCGCGGCCAGCGTGGGGAGCGGGAGCGACGGGTACCCCGTGCTCGACGCCGCCTGTGCGGCGCTGGAGCGGCTGCGCCCCGCGTTCCCCGACCTGGTCGCGGTGCTGGTGACGGGCCCGTTCATGCCGGCGCGTGAGCGGACGCTGCTCGAGGCGCGCGCCACGCCCGCGTGTCGCGTGGTGCCGCAGGCCGACACGCTCGAGCTGATGGCCGCCGCCGATGCCGTGCTCGGCATGGGCGGCTACAACAGCGTGATCGAAGCGTTGGCGGCGGCGCGGCCGCTGGTGATCGTGCCGCGCGCCACCCACAAGGTCGAGCAGCAGATCCGCGCCGAGACGCTGGCGGCGCAGGGCCTGGCGCAGTGGGTGCATCCCAGGGACTTGCACGGGGACGGCGCCCAGCTCGCCGCGGCGCTCGAATGGGCGCTGCGGCGCGATCGCGCGGCGCATGCGCGCCTGGTGCGCGAGATCATCCCGGCGTTCGACGGGGCGAGTCGGCTCACTGCGTATCTGGCGCGCTGGCTGGGGGGAGACTGATGGACGCGCTGGCGACGCCCCACACGGACGGCACCGCGCTGACCGCGGCGCTCCAGACGGTGCACGGCGCCGGCGCGCGGCTCGAGCGCTGGAGTGTGGACCCCCGGTTCACGCCGCACGGACGGGGACGGGTGATGCTGTGCGACCTGGACGCCCGCGTGACGGGCGTGCCGGGCGTGCTGCACTGCCAGTGGCTCGGCAAGTGGTACGACAGCGAGGCCGATGGCGCCCGCGTCGCCGGCGTGCTCGTGGAGCTGGCGGCGAGCGACTGCCGCGCGCGGGGCGGGCCGGAGGTGTCGGGCGTCATCGCCTACGACCGATCGCGACGGCTGCTCTTCCTGACGTACGAGGCGGGCGAGCCGCTGAGCGCGGCCATTGGCCGGGACGCGTCGACGGTGCTCACGGGCGTGGGACGGGCCCTGGCGGCGCTGCACGCCACCCGCGTCACGCGCAGCGTGACCCGCTCCGCGGTCGACGTCTTCGAGGATCTGCGCCGTCGACTCGACGAGCTGTGCGTCCGGTTTCCCGGAGATGCGACGGGGCTGCGCCGGGCGGCGCTCGCGCTGGAGCGCGCGGTCCCGCCGCTGCCCGCGAGACCTTCGTTCCTGCACGGGGACTTCGGTCCCTCGAATCTGTTGTGGCGCGACGGAACCATCGTGGCGCTCGATTTCGACAAGTGTGCGCACGGCGACCCGGCCCTGGACCTGGGGAATTTCCTGGCGCAGTTGCGCCGCATGATCGTGCGCGCGCCGGAGAACCTCCCGGACTTCCCGTGGGCGCGGGCATGCGTGCTCGACGCCTACCAGCACGACGGCGCGCCCGGGCCCGATTTCGGACTGCGGCTCGCGTGGTACGAGCGGGCCATTCTGCTGCGCAAGATCCACCGCCTGGCGTGCAACTCGGCCCGGCATCCCGACACGGATCGGAATCCGCAGCGGCAGAGGGTGGCCCGGCGCCTGCTGAGCGACGCGCTAGGTTGGCGGGGTCCTGCCGCGACGGCGTGATGCGCACCTCTTCCGGCCCTCGGGGTACGACCGAAAGGCCCCCGAAGCGAGACGTTGACATGAGCCAGGAGACACCGAGCCGATTCCGCCAGCTGTTCCTCGGCAATCTGCGCGAGGTCAAGGGGCGGTTACTGTTCGCCGGGCTGTGCACGCTGGGCGCGACCGCGGCGGAGCTGCTCAAGCCGTGGCCGCTCAAGATCATCCTCGACCACGTCATCCTGGACAAGCCGGTGCCCCGCACCCTGCGGGCGCTGCACGGCCTGCTGGCCGAGGGGAAGGTGCCGCTGTTGCTCGAAGCGGCGGCGGGGATCGTGGTGATCGCGCTCGCCGGCGGGCTGTTCTCCTACTTCCAGATCTTCATTACCTCGTCCATCGGCTACAAGATGGTGTACGCGCTGCGGCGCGAGCTGTTCACGCACCTCCAGACCTTGTCGCTCGCGTTTCACAACCGCGCCCGCTCGGGCGACCTGCTCACCAAGATCGCGGGCGACACGAACACCCTGAAGGACGTGTTCGCCGACTCGATCCTCAAGTTCTCGTCGTACGTGCTGACGGTGGTGGGCATGCTCGCCATCATGGCCGCGATCGACTGGAAGATCGGCCTGATCGCGCTCGCCACGCTGCCGTTCCTGGGCTACAGCCTGCTGCACCTGTATCGCAAGACCAAGCTGTCGGTCAAGACGCAGAAGAAGCAGGAAGGAAAGGTGGCGTCGCGCATGAGCGAAGTGCTCCAAGCGGTGCCGCTGGTGCAGGCGTTCGCGCGGGAGCGGTACGAGGCGGAGCAGTTCGACGCGGTGACCGAGCAGACGGTGCGCGAGAGCATCCGTGTGGCGCGGCTGGAGGCGGCGGCCACCCGCTCGTCGGAGATCATCACGGCCCTGGGGACGGCGGCCGCCGTGCTGTTCGGCGCGTTTCAGGTGCTCAAGGGCCGCATGCTGCCGGGCGAGCTGGTGCTGGTCGTGGGCTACCTGACCAACATGTACAAGCCGATCCGCCAGCTCGCCAAGCTCTCGACCGATTTCTCCAAGGCCATGGCGGCGGCGGAGCGCGTCTCCGAAGTCCTCGACATCGAGCCCGAGATCACCGACCGGCCCGACGCCGTGCCCGCCACGGGGCTCAAGGGCGAGATCGAGTTCCGGGACGTGTCGTTCGACTACGGCGACGGCAAGGACGTGCTGCGCAACGTCTCGTTCAGCGTCTCCCCCGGCCAGCGGCTCGCCCTGGTGGGGGTGTCGGGGGCCGGGAAGTCCACGATCGTGAGCCTGATCCTGCGGCTGTACGAGCCGCAGCGCGGCGCCATCCTGATCGACGGCCGTGACATCCGGCAGTACAAGCGCGCCTCGCTGCGGCGCCACATCGGCATCGTGCTGCAGCAGTCGCTCCTGTTCGGGGCCACCATCCGGGAGAACATCGCCTACGGCAAGCCCAAGGCGACGCCGGAGCAGATCGAAGCGGCGGCGCGGGCGGCGAACGCCGAGGAGTTCATCCGCGAGCTGGAGCACGGCTACGATACGGTGATCGGTGAGCGCGGCGCCACGCTCTCCGGCGGGCAGCGCCAGCGCATCGCCATCGCCCGCGCCCTGATCCGCGACGCACCCGTGCTCATCCTGGACGAGCCGATGACCGGGCTCGATGGGGAGAGCGAGGCCAAGGTACGCGAGGCGCTCGACCGCCTGATGGCGGGCAAGACCTGCATCGTCATCACCCACGACCTGCAGTCGGTGGCGGACGCGGACCAGGTGCTGGTGCTCGACGGCGGGGGCATCGTGGACCGCGGCACCCACGCCGAGCTGGCGGCGCGGAGCGGGCGCTACCGCCAGCTGTACGAGGCGGTGACGTGATGACGCGGCGTGCTCGCTCGTCCTCACCCCCTGTCCCCCTCTCCGTTGCGGAGAGGGGGGACGGCGTATCGTTCCCCCTCTCCCGAAGGGAGAGGGGGCCAGGGGGTGAGGGCGGCTTCCCGCACGACCCCGAGTTCCCCCAGCTCCCCGTCGCGACCGACCCGGCGGCCATGCTCGAGGTGTTCCGCACGCACCTCGTGCCCGTGCCGGGACGCCGGGTGGAGATCGAGGCCTGCATCCCGTTCCGGTTCCGTTGCCGACAGGCCACGTCGCGTTGTGTGCTGCAGTACACGCTGCGGCTGGTGGAGCACGTGGGCGGCGAGGAGCGACGCTGGGAACAATCGGTCACCGGTGTGGTGTACGCCGCGGACGGGGAAGCGGAGCGGCTGTGGCGCGAGAGTCTGGCCGCCGAGCCGCGCCGCGAGATCCCGGCGCATTGGCTCGCGTTCGAGCCGCTGGGGTTCATCCCCGAGCTGGCGATGCTGGTGGAGGTGTTCCCGTACGACCGCAAGCTGCGCCATCTGCGGCTGGTGATGGGCGGCGACGGCGGGGGCCTCGCGGCGGCGGTGGAGCCGCATGTGTTCGCCGGCGGCTGGGAAGTCGAGCGGCGCCTTATCGAGCCGCTGCGCTATCGCACCGAGCTGGGCGCCGCGCTGCGCTACACGGTCGAGGCCCGGCAGCGCGCGACGGCGCGCCGGGCGACGCGGCGCTGCTTCGTCAAGGTGTACCGCGACGAGCGCGGCGAGGCGACGTGGCAGCTGTTGCAACGGCTGTCCCAACCGGACCCCGGGCGCCCGTATGACGTGGTGGCGCCGCTCGCCTACATCGGACCGCTGCGCACGCTCGCGATCGCAGAGGCGTCCGGGACGCCGCTGTTGCACCTGCTGCTGGCGGGCCACGACCCGGCGACTACTGTGCGCCCGGTCGCCCGGGCCGTGGCCGCGTTCAACCAGCAGGATCCCCAGCGTGTGGGCGTCAGCCGCGCCCACACGCGCGCCGACCAGCTGGTCGAAGTGCGGCGGGCGGCGGCGCTGGTGAGCTGGGCCTGTCCTCAGGTGCAGCTCGTCGTCGCGGCCGTGACTGCGGCGCTGGAGCGCGGCCTGCCCGATGTGGCGGCGGCGCCGCTGCACCGGGACCTCAAGGCCGACCACGTGTTCCTGGACGGCGAGCGGGTGATCTTCATCGATCTCGACTCGGTGGCCCTGGGCGACCCGGTGCGCGATCCGGCCCACTTGTGGGCCTATCTCATGGGCGGGGTGGGACTCGACGCCGTGCCGGTTGCTCGCATCCGGGCCGCGGCCGCGGCGTTCGTGGAGGAGTATTTCGCCCACGTGCCGGCCGGTTGGCGGGCACGCTTTTCGCTGCATTGTGCCGGGGCCCTGGTCGAGGTGGCGAGCGGCATCTTCCGCCGCCAGGAGCCCGCGTGGCGCGACAAGGTCATCGCCGCCGTCGAGCTCGCTCGACGCGCGCTACTCTAGAGGAGACGAGGTATGAGACCGCGACTCTTGACGCTCTTTCTCCTGATGCTGGCGTGCAAGGGCACCGAGTCCATCGCGCCGATTGGGGGGGGCGGGGGGCCGGTGCCGCTGATGGGGCACGTCATCGTCGTCGTGGAGGAGAACAACGACTACTCGTCCGTGATCGGCAGCTCGTCCATGCCGTATCTGAACGGGCTGGCGCAGCAGTACGCGCTCGCGACCAAGTACTATGCCGTCACGCACCCGTCCATCGGCAACTACTTCATGATGACGGTCGGCAAGGTCGTCACCAACGACGACAGCTACTCGGGCGTGGTGAGCGACGACAACATCATCCGCCGCCTGATCGCCGCCGGGAAGACGTGGAAGTCTTACGCCGAGGATCTCCCGTCGGTGGGCTACATCGGGGGCGACGCGGGCAACTACGCTCGCAAGCACAACGTCATCGCGCTCTTGTCCGACGTGGTGAACTCTCCTACCCAGCGCAACAACCTCGTCCCCTTCACCCAGTTCGCGACTGATTTGGCGGCTGGTCGCCTCCCCGACTATTCATTCGTCGCCCCCAACCTGTGCAACGACGCGCACGACTGCTCGCTTGCCACGGCGGACCAGTGGCTCCAGACGAACATCGATCCGCTCGTGAAGAGCGCGGCGTTCCAGCGCGACGGGTTGCTGGTGATCGTGTTCGACGAGGCGAACAGCGACAACACCAACGGCGGCGGGCACGTCCCCTGCGTGATCGTGAGCCCCAAGGCGAAACGCGGCTACCAAGGGGTCGGCGTGTACGAGCACCAGAGCCTGCTGCGGCTCACCGGCGAGGCGCTCGGTCTCAAGTCGCTCCCCAACGCCGCCGCGAGCGCCCCCGCGATGGGGGAGTTCTTCTCGACTACGACTACTGGAACGCCCTGATCCAGCCGGACGCCGCGTCCGTCTTGGCGACCCGCAGGGCGCTGGTGGCGCGGCCCAGCAGGTTCTTCGGCTCGATCGGCGTATAGCGCGCGTTGGTGACCGCGTCGTAGCCGGCGCGCAGGGCCGGTAGCCCCCCGTCGCGGGTTGCCGCCTGCACCGCGCGCGCCACCCGCTCCGCCAGGAGCACCGCGCCGGCGCGGTCGGTGCCGGGCGCGACCACGGCGAACTCGCCGGGACCCACGCGTCCGATCGCATCCGAGCGCCGCCCCATGGCGGAGAGCACCTGGGCCACGAGATCCACCGCGCCGGCGTGTTCGCCGTCCTGCGGCACCGGCGCGAGCGCCACGCAAGAGAGCGATGCGGCGTGGTGGAACGCCTGCAGCGTCAGCTCCTGCGCGCGCAGCGCCAGCCCCCGCAGCGTGTACAGACCCATCTCGTCGGCCAGGTTGTCTCCATCGCGCGCCCGCGCGGCCTCGAGCTTCCACAGCAGATAGCTGTCCAGCTTCCCGCCCAGCTCCTCGGCCTGGAACGGGTGCGCCAGGTACTCCCACACGCCGGCGCGCAACGCGGCGTGATGCTCCGCGGTGGTGGGCTTGCCGGCCGTGACCAGGAGGATCGGCACACCGCTGCCCACGCGCGGGTCGTCGCGCAGCGCCCGGCTCGCGTCGAACGGATCGATGTCGGGGAGGGAGTCGTCCAGCACGATCAGGTCGGGCGCGGCCTGCGACGTCTGCCCAGGCTGCCCGGTTTGATCGACTGCCTGTTCGAGCGCCTCTAGGCCGGTGTAGGCCCGGCGCACCAGATAGCCCCGCCGCGCGGCCACCTGCTCCAGCTCGAGCGCGGCGTCCGCGTGATCGCTCACGACGAGAATGCGCGGTTGCTGCGTCGAGACCGCAGGCATCCAGCAATTATAATGTCGCACGCGCGACAAGCGAGTGATCGGAGTCACTCGGCGTGTCCGTCACTTGTCAGCGATTGTGGCGCGTGTGCAACATGGACTCGGGGCTGGGGCTTCGGGACTCGTGGAACGTGGAACGTGGAACGTGCAACGGGTCAGGACGCCGAGGCGCGGGCGCGCTGCGGCGCGAAGCCGTGCGCCACGCGTTGCAACGCCTCCTGCGCGTCGAGCGCGTCACGCATCTCGCCCAGGGTGAGCCCGAGGTAGGCGCGGGCGTGCAGCTGCAGCGTCTTGGTCTGGGCGTAGCCGAGCCGCTGTGCCACGTCGTCCACGGTGAACCCCGGATCCTGCAGCAGCCGGTGCGCGTGCAGCACGCGGGCGGCGGCGAGGAAGTGGCGCGGCGACCGCAGCCCGAGCCGCAGGAACCAGCGCTCGAAGGTGCGCCGGTCGACGCGGGCGCGCGCGGCCACCTGTTGCACCGTCTGCAGCTCCGCGGGCGAGCGCAGCACTTCTTCCAGCGCCCAGCGCAGCTCGCTCGGCAACGGGGCGAGCATCCAGCCGAGCTGCTCGCGCAGCTGGTGCGACGTGGAGCGCGCTTCTTCGGCGGCCAGCACCTCGCGCAGCCGGGCGGGGTGGTCGTCGTAGCGCGCGAACACCACCTTGTGGATGCCGCTCTGGCCCAGCGCGAGCAGCACGCCGGCGATGGCGGGCGAGAGCGTCGTGTACAGGGCGAGCGGCAACGACGGGAACAGCACGCGCAGGCGGGAGATCTCGGTGGCGCTGGCGCTGCCGGCGAGCAGCGGGTCGACCACGGCCAGCTCGACGGGTCGGGTGCGGATTGTCGTCAGGGCGTCGCTCCAGGTGCGGGCGTGCGCCAGCGCGAACCGCAGGCCCGCGGCGCGGCGCAGCTTAAGGAGCTGGACCTCGGGGACGGCCGCTAGAACGAGCATGGCTGTCGCAAAAACGCCCCCCACTGCCGCGAAAACGCCCTAAACACGCCCTCCGCACAGAGCGACCTTGGCATCGCAGCAGTCGTACGCCCTTTACTCAAAATCTTGCGGAGGTTTTATGTCGCGCACCATTCGCATGCTCGTCGCCTTTGTCGTGCTCTCGTTTGCGTTCGGAATCACGGCGTGTGCCGATGCAACGGGGCCGCAGCATGGTTGTGATTACGTCAACGGTAACGTTTGTCACTAAGCGACGCCTGGAGGCAACCTTCGGCGAGGTTCAGCTGCCCAGCAACGCTAGGTTGTTCGACACCTCCCGAAGTCCATCGTTTTCCAGTACGGGCTCCGCGGCGGCGAGAGGGTCACAGTTGCAGCCCTCTTTGCAGTCGCGGAGTCCACTTCTTATCCGCTCGATCCGGAAGACGAACTCGTGCAGACCGGCATCCTCGGCCAGGCGCAGCGCGGTCCGCAGCAGAGTGTCGGCTCGAGAAAGCTGACCGAAGCGCGCGCGCCCGATTCCCGCCTTTAGCGTGAAGTCGACGAGAACATTGGGCGGCATGTCCTCTCGTCGCGCTTCACAGCGGTCCAGCCACCGCTCGAATCCCACACGGTCGCGACGGAACGAGGCGCAGTGCATCAGTTCGATCATCGCGTTGTCTACGACGTCCCTGGCCTTGCCTTCTCGCACGACCGTGGTCAGGGCCCGCTCCGCGCTGTCCGCGTCGCCCACGGTCAAGAACGTCACACCGAGGTCCGTCAGGATCCGCATCCGCGATAGTTCGTCGTCGTACAGCTCGTAGGCGTGCCATTCGTGCGGGATCGCCTCGGCCGGTCGCCCGCTAGTGCTCAAGACGACAGCCAGGCCCTGGTGGGCAAGCGCCTGCGCGCGGCGGTCGGTGACTGCCCCGGCGTCTGCCAGAGCGCCACGCAGCGATCCCTCCGCCTCCACTAGGTTGCCGCGAGCCGTGACGGTGTTGGCTCGCCCGATCCGGCTGAGCAGGTGCGAGTGTGAGTCTCCGATCGCTTCTGCCAGCGCCCCCCCCTCCTCGTACGCCCGCTCCGCCTCGTCGAACCGGTTGAGCTTCCGCAGGACGCGCGCCATGCGCAGCCGCGCCGCCACCCGATCCTCGGCCCGGAACGTCTCGCCGCCCACCCGCTCGGTCGTCTCCAGCACGTCCAGCGCCTCCTCCAGGCGCATCCCGTCCTCGAGGTAGTGCGCGTAGGCGAACAGGGCGGGGAACAACAGCCCCACATCGTGCGCGCGGAACGCGTCGTCGGCGCTCTGCACCACCCCAATCAGGTGACCCGTCTCGGGACGGTCGGCGGGGATCCCGCGGCAGGCGCGCTCCGTGGCGGCGTGCTGATAATGGAAAGCGTCGGGAGAGGGCACGTGCTCGTCGGGGCCGAGCAGGTCCACCAGCCGCAGGGCGACGAACGCCGCCCGGCCCAGCTTGGCGTCGAGCGAGCTGCCCCGCGTCGCGCCGGCCAGGCGCCGCAGGAAAACGGTGTGCGGCAGGGTGCTCAGGCCCGGCGCCGATTCGTTCATCGTGCCTCCAAAATAGCGTTTCTGCCGCATTTCCGCCCGCAGGTGCCGCAAAAACGCCCTATCGCTCCGCCCCGGTTTTTCATACTGTGACAGTAGTGGAGACACCCACGGCTCCCGCGGCTGTCGAGCTGCGCCGCCGCGAGGTGCTGCGCCAGGCGAGCGTGGCACTCGCGGGGCGCATCGTGGCGCTGTGGGAGGTCTCGCCGAGCGCCGAAGTGCTGCCCGTGCTGACGAGCGCCGCCACGGCCCGCCCCACCGACACCCGGCTCGACCTGGAGAGCACGCTGCATCGCTGGTCCGCGCCCATCATCCAGGGAAGCCGCTGGGTCGGATGTCGCCTCGACGACGGAGACGGCGCCGGCCAATGGTGTGTGGCGCCGGTGCGACAGCAGCCGCCCGCCCCGCCTCCCGACGGCGTGGAGCGTCGCAGCCGCGAGCGCATGACGCTCGAGCTGGCCGGCCTGTGCGTCGGCCTGCTGGATCATCCGGCGCCGGTGAATCGCCCGCGCCGCGCCGAGCCCGACGCCCTGCTCGAGCTGGCGCGCCAGCCCAGCGTCATCGCCCACGAGGTGGCCAATCCCCTCACCGCGGCGCTGGCGGCGCTCGACCTGACGCGCGAGCTGGTGCGCGACGCCGACTCCGTGGATGCCGCTTTTCGCGCCACGTTGCTCGACGAGCTGACCGGCGTGGGCGACGGCCTGGACCAGGCGATCCACTTCCTGCGCTCCATTCAGGACCGGGCGCGCGGCACGCTGGCGCGCTCGGAGCGGTTCGACGCGGCCCAGGTGGTGCGCTCGTGCGTGGCGCTCGAGCGGCCGCTGGCGCGCCGGCGCGGGGTCGCGCTGCAGGGCCTGGTGACCCTGAGCAACGTGTTTCTCCAGGGCGATCCCAACGCGCTGTACCAGGTGCTCACCAACCTGATCCGCAACGCCGTGGCCGCGTCGCTCGAGACCAGACAGCCGGTGGTGGTGACGCTGGAGCAGACGGGCGAGCTGCTGCGCCTCGGGGTCGAGGACCGGGGCGTGGGGATTCCGGTGGAGCACCTCGAGCGCATCTTCGAGCCCGGATTCACCACGCGCGAGTTCGGCTCCGGCTCGGGCACCGGGCTCACCGTGGTCAGCCAGATCACCCGGGAGATGTTCGGCGGCGGGGTGGAAGTTCGCTCGACGGTGGGGCAGGGGGCCACGTTCACCGTGAATCTGCCGATCCCACCGCAACGGACCCCGAGAAGGCGGTAAGTCCTCACCCCTTTGATCCCCTCTCCCTGCGGGAGAGGGGAAACTCAGCCCGTCCGTCGTTCCCCCTCTCCCGAAGGGAGAGGGGGACAGGGGGTGAGGACTACGGGACAGGGGCCGAGGACGGCTGCCTTGTGAACACCGCGCGCCACGCGTGGTCCAGCGCCGCCACCGTGAAATGGTCGGCGTCGATCACGTTGAGCGCGAACGCCTGGCCGGGCACGCGCCCCGCGTCGGGTGCGAAGGGGAGGGGCGTGAAGATGACGAGCGGCTCGCCGTCATCGAGCGTGCCGGTCATGAATTCGGGCGCCGTGCCCGCGCTGTACACGCCGGAGCTGAAAAACCGTCCGCTCTTCTCGTCGAATCCCAGGACGCCCTGACCCTGCACGGGCGAATGCTCGAGCACTTCGGTCCACTCCAGGCGCAGGCTGTCGAACAGCGGCTTGAACACGCGCATCCCCGCGACGTCGGCCGGGGCGTCGAAGTTGCCCGCGAACCGCATCTCGAAGCGCCACGTGCCCGCGAGCGCGCGCACCACGCCGCGCGCCGGCACGAGCCGCGCCTCGGCGCTGCGCTCCGCGGACGGTTGTACGGGCCGTGCGACCCGCTGGCCACCCTGGGCCGCGAGCACGGTCGCCCCGCTCACCAGCGCGACTATCGCCGCCACGACACTCCCTGCACCGATTCTTCTCACCGAGGTTCTCCACTGCTGGGGATGCCCGGCCCATGTGCAGGCGTCATGCCCCGGTGCTGGCGCGGCTAAGAGGCCGTCGGATCATGGCTTGGACGCGCCTGCCAGGGACGGAGCGCCGGCAACTCTTGCAAGCTGCGGAGAGTGCCGCGAGAGCGCATGCGGGAATATCGGCCGTCTCGCGACAAGAGCAGTACCCGGGTAACGCAGGCGACATCGAAAAAACAGGTCCTTTTCCTTTTTCCCCGGAGCCGCGCGGCGTTGTCATCCTGAGCGAGCGCGCGGGACGCGCGCGAGCGAAGGACCTGCTGTTCTGAGACGCCGCAACGCAGGTCGTCCGCGCTGGCGGCGCTGAAAGGATGGGTCCTTCGCGCCTGTGGGAAAGCAGGTCCTTCGCGCCTGCGGCGCTCAGGATGACAGGCTCGCTCGCTTCGCGAAGGGGAGAGAGAGAAACCACCCTCCCTTTCCTTTTTTTCCCCGGAGCCGCGCGGCGTTGTCATCCTGAGCGAGCGCGCGGGACGCGCGCGAGCGAAGGACCTGCTTGTGGACGACCTGCGGACACATGGTACAATCTGCGAGACTAGCGCCGTCCACCCCCACCCACTTCTTGCGAACCGTACCCTTCCATTGCGCCGCCCGAGGCCCGAGGCCCGAGGCCCGTGTCACGGCACCTTCACCAGAAACACATCCGTCCGCCCCGACCCGTTCATGTCCGACGTGAACATGGCGTAACGCCCGTCGGACGAGAGCCGCACGAACGAGGCGAGCGCGTAGCTCGCGGCCTCCGTGATGGTCGTATACGGATGGCCCAGCAGCCGCCGCTGCCCGTTGGCGGTGACGAACACCATCCCGCCGGGCGCGAGCCAGCCGTCGCCCGCGGGCGGCGCGAGTCCCTCGAAATGGCTGAACAGCGCCCACTGGTCGTTCAAGTTCGCGGGATGCTGGATCCAGTTGCCGTTGCCGTACTCGTCCCCCGAGTTGGTGGGGCCGCCCAGGCGCGTCGCGCTGCGCGTCACCGGATCGAACACGACGTACTGATACGGCGGCGCCATGTTCCAGTCGACGCCGTACCAGCGGTCCGCGAGACTCGCGACATGAATGAAGGGGATCCCCGGATCGCCCCCGGTGCGCCACACGATGCTGTCGGCGCTCCAGTCCCACAGATAGAGCGCTTCGGCGGGGCGGGCCATGGTGAGCCCCACGTAGCGGCCGGCGCGATCGATGCGCGGCTCGTCGATGCCGGAATCGCTGTACGTCCTGAGCGTCCCCGTGGCCGGCTCGTAGCCCACGACCGTGGGGCCGCTCTGCCCCCGCATCCACGCGAACAGCCCGTCGTTCTCGCTCTGCTGCAGCCACACCGCCTCGGGCTCGTTCACGACGGGCCAGCCGTCGCCCGGCGCTTCGGTCATGGTGCGGATATCGAGGCGACGCACCGCCGAGCCGTTGCTCACGTAGGCGTACCACGGCGTGGCCGGATTGGTCGAGAACGCGAACGCCTGATCGTGCACCGGGGCGAAGCCGCCCGTGAGCGGCCGGCCGTTCGACACGCCCGCGCCCGGTGTGAAGTCCACCAGCCAGTAGCCGCCGTCGCCGTGCACCAGCACGGCGCGCGTGCTGTCGCGGTACGGCAACCCGATCTCGTCGCCGCCCTCGGCGTAGTCGTGACCCCAGCTGCTGCTCGTGGTGGGGAAGGTCGCGGAGGTGAGCCGGTAAATCGTTACACCCGTCGACGGGTCGAGGTACGAGTCCCCCGCCGCGAGCGCCGGCACGTGCAGCAGGTCGTACAGCGCGGTGAGCGGCGCCTGCGAGGGTGTCGCCTCCGGCAGGAGCGTGGGGTCGGGCGCGCCGCCGCCGGGCGCCGTGACGGTGACGCTCGCCACGCCGCTCCGGCCCTCGCTCGTCGCGGTGATCGTCGCCCGGCCCGGCGCCAGCCCCTCGACCCGGCCGGATGCAACCGGGGCCACGCTCGAGTCACTGCTCGCCCAGGCGACGACCCGTCCCGCGAGCGGCGTGCCGTGCGCGTCGAGCGGCAGCGCGGTGAGCTGGACGGTCTGGCCTACGGGCACGAGGGCGGACCTGGGGCTGACCGCGACGGAGGCGACGGACGCGCGGGTTTCCGGGCTCGCGCCGTTCCGGCAGGCGAACGCCAAGGCCACGACCCACGCTGTCGGGATCCCGAGGCGCCGCGCTCGCTGTGCTGGCGCCGCGACAGCCTCCGTGGCACCCGCTCGACACTCGGCTCCTCGCGGCGGCGCCGCGCCTGATGCGGCAGCGCCTGACGGGCAATTTCCCGGGTGGCGTGCAGCTTGCGAACAACACCATCCGGGCCTATGACCCTCCGGCGTGGTACGACCATCCAGACCGTCGTGGTCGTCCTCTGCGCTGCCTGCGCGGACGATCAGCGCGGCAGCGTGCCCGCCGGACCGGTGCGCGTCGACGTCTCGCCTCCCGCAGGGATGATCCTCGTTGGCGCGGGCAACATCGCCCGCTGTGGCACGACCGGCGCGGCCGCCACCGCCGCCCTGCTGGACTCGATCCCGGGCACCGTAT